>Ga0209347_1004707_pt1 | contig 13835 bp, 9 predicted proteins | sample AutmiccommuBRH23_FD_187382 | JGI IMG/M metagenome (GOLD analysis project Ga0209347, IMG submission 187382) | Deep subsurface microbial communities from Mt. Terri, Switzerland - Autotrophic microbial communities BRH/23 (SPAdes) (version 2) | ecosystem: Environmental > Aquatic > Deep subsurface >... | reverse complement strand
TACCCCCCCTTCAATCGGAGTAGAGGAAAAGGTATCGGCACCTCCGAAAAATCCGAAGGATTATGCCGATTTTATTGATTTAATCCCGCAGAGGCACAGGCAGCATTTTGAGTATGTGGAACTATGGAATGAACCCAACAATATCAGCGAATATGATTATATGCTTGATGAATCGTGGGATCAGTTTGTTACCATGATCAGCATGGCATCATACTGGGCAAGGCAGCAGGGGAAAAAAACGGTACTTGGAGGGATGAGCCCAATCGATCCCAACTGGCTGAAGCATATTGCATCAAAAAACGCTCTTCAGTTTATTGATGTCATAGGTATTCATGGTTTTCCCGATGTTTTTGATGTGCACTGGAAAGGATGGAAGAGTAACATTGAAAAGGTTAAGGAAGTACTTGACGGTTTTGGATTGAAACAGGAGATCTGGATTACTGAAACAGGATATTCCACATGGAAGCATGATGAAAGGAAGCAGGTTGAAAATTTCCTGCAGATGCTGGATGTACCTGTAAAAAGAGTTTACTGGTATTCACTCAAGGATTTGTCGCCACTTATTTCCACGGTCGATGGATTTCATTTTGATGAACGGGAGTATCATTTCGGGCTGATAACTGCCGATGGAAGAAAAAAACTTCTATACAGGCTTTGGGCTGCGGGTGGTATAAAAAATATCAAGGAAAGTGCCTGGATAACTGAACAGCCCCCAACCGTGTTAAAAAGCAGGAAGGAGCAGGTGATGATTACAGGCGGAGCAGGCTTTATAGGGACAAACCTGGCGCACCGGCTTTTAAAAGAGGGTTACGGAGTAACAATATTTGACAACCTTTCCCGTCCGGGTGTTGAAAAGAACCTTGCATGGCTTAAATCAAAGCATCCGCAGATACGGGCGGTAATTGCTGATGTTCGTGATCAGTATGCCGTTGAACAGGCGGTGAATGATGCAGCCCATGTTTTTCATTTTGCTGCCCAGGTTGCTGTCACTACCAGTCTTGATTATCCTGTTTTTGATTATGAGGTAAACCTGAAAGGAACATTAAACGTATTGGAGGCCATAAGAAATTCGTCACACCAGCCTTCACTGATTTTTACCTCAACCAATAAGGTTTACGGTAATCTTGAAGATGTTCAGATAAAAGCAAATTTAACCCGGTATTATCCGCAGGATGAAACGCTGGAGAAGCATGGAATAAATGAAAGCCGGAGTCTTGATTTTCATAGTCCGTATGGCAGTTCAAAAGGTGCAGCCGATCAATATGTGCTTGATTATGCCCGAACCTACGGCCTAAGAACAGCAGTGTTCAGAATGAGCTGTATTTATGGACCGCACCAATTTGGCACGGAAGACCAGGGTTGGGTAGCTCATTTCATATTAAAGGCACTTGCAAAGGAACAAATTACCCTGTTTGGTGACGGTATGCAGGTAAGGGATATACTATATGTAGATGATCTGGTAAATGCATTTATGCTGGCATGGTCAAAGGCAGATGAACTTAAGGGGGAGGTTTTTAATATGGGTGGAGGACCGTCGAATGTAATCAGTCTGCTGGAGCTGATTAAAATGCTGGAATCGTTTCAGAAGGAAAAGGTAGCAGTTGAATTTCAGGACTGGCGTAAGGGTGATCAGAAGTATTATGTATCGGATTTTTCAAAATTTATGAATGCTACCGGGTGGAGACCGGAAAATTCTTATAAAGAAGGAGTAGTTAAACTATACGAATGGCTGAAGGCTCACTTCAATGATACCGGTAGCAGGCTCTTTTTTCTGACCGAAAAATCATATATATCTTAACGAATATAAAATATGGAAGCATCTGTTATTGAGGCACCAAAACAAATCAGGATTGTAAGCACCCCCCTTCCCGAACCGGGGATGGAAGAAGTATTGGTTAAATTAGGCGGTACAGGCGTATGTGTTTCCAATCTTCCTGTTTGGGAAGGAAGGCCCTGGTTTAGCTATCCTTTTGAGCCCGGTGCTCCGGGGCATGAGGGATATGGGACGGTGGAAAGCACCGGAAGCCAGGTAAAAGGAATCGTGAAGGGGGACCGGGTGGCGTTGTTATCGTATCATGCCTATGCAGAATATGATAAAACGCATATGTCGAATATTGTAAAACTTCCTGAATCTTTTGATGATATCCCTTTTCCCGGTGAACCACTTTCCTGTGCAGTGAATATAATCCGGCGCTCGGCTATTCAGGAAAATCAGACTGTTGTTGTAATCGGGTCCGGATTTATTGGTTGTCTGCTGATTCAGTTGCTGAAACATGCAGGTACAGAAGTTATTGCTGTATCCCGAAGGGAGTCTTCCCTAATGTTTGCCGAAAAGTCGGGTGCCGATCATCTTGTAAGGTTTAGGGAGGTATGGCGGGCAAAAGAAGAGATTTCAAAACTGGCTCCGCGGGGTGTGCAAAGAGTTATAGAGGCTACCGGGGTGCAGAGTGGACTTGATCTGGCTACCGAAATCATTTCAGAATATGGAATGTTGATTATTGCCGGATATCATCAGGATGGGATCAGGAATATCAACATGCAGCAATGGAACTGGAAAGCCATTGATGTTATAAATGCCCATGAGCGTGATCCACAAAAATATATCAGTGGTTTAAAAGATGCCATACAGCTTACAGAGAAAGGAATTCTGAGGCCGGGTGAACTTATAACACACAAGTTTGATTTTAGGGATATTAATAAGGCATTTGATTTTCTTGAGCAGAAACCTGAAGGATTTTTGAAAGGTGTTGTTGTATATTCATAAAAAATGCGGCAAAAATGACAAGTAATACATTGATAAATACTGATGTTAAACCACGTCTTGGATTTTTAGGAACCGGATGGATCGGGTTAAACCGCATGAAGGCCCTGCTTGAAAAAGGTATCTGTTCAGCTTCAGGTGTTTGTGATACGCTGCCGGAAAATGCTTCCAGGGCAAAAGAAGCAGCTGACGGAGCAGTAGTGTATGACACTTTGGAGGAGATGCTGGAAGCTACGCCCGATGGTATTGTAATCGCCACCCCTAGTGCCCTGCATTACGAACAATGCCTTCTTGCCTTGAAAAGAGGTGTTCCGGTATTTTGTCAGAAACCACTGGCGCGTACCGCTGCCGAAAGCAGGGAGATCATTGACACGGCAAGAAAAAAGGATAAGTTGCTGAGCATCGACTTGTCGTACAGGTACACCCATGGAATGCAGCAGATAGAACAACTGGTGCGTTCAGGTGAACTTGGTGAGGTGTATGCAGCCGACCTTACATTTCACAATGCATACGGACCTGACAAGGCATGGTTTTACAGTCCAAGGTTGTCGGGTGGTGGTTGCATAATCGACCTGGGAATCCATCTGGTCGATCTTGCCATGTGGATGATGGAATTTCCTGATGTTAAAAATGTCAGTTCGTTTTTGACATCGGGAGGAAAGGTAATATATGATCCTTCGGCCACCAGCGAAGATTTTGCTTCCGCCCAGATAGAAACATTAACCGGTTCAGTAATAAGGATCACATGCAGCTGGAACCTTCCTGCAGGCAGGGATGCCGAAATTAAAGCTGCCTTTTACGGGACAAAGGCATCAGCTGTGTTTGAAAATGTCAGTGGTTCATTTTTCGATTTTGAAGCGCGACTGAATCACGGCACCTCATCAAGGGTTATCAGCCTTCCACCTGATGACTGGGGAGGGAGAGCATTGATAGCCTGGACAGAAAAGCTAAGAGAATCATCAGGTTTTGATGAGGAGGTAAGCAGTTATGAAAAAGTGGCAGCAGTAATCGACAGGATATACGGACGAACACCGGGTGAATGAAAGTATTAATGACAACTGACAATATTGGCGGAGTATGGACATACGCCACCTCAATGGCCCAAGGTCTTAAAAAACATGGGGTCGAGGTTGTGCTGGCAGTCATTGGCAATCCGTTAACCCCTGCCCAAAAGGATGAATTAACCGGGATCAGGTACAGGCATTGTGTGGCAAAACAGGAGTGGATGGATGACCCCTGGGAAAATGTTTATGCAACAGGAAAATGGCTGATGAATTTCAGGGACCTTGAAAATCCTGATATTCTGCATCTGAATTCATATACACTTGGTTGCCTCGACTGGCATGTGCCGGTGGTTGTGACACTGCATTCCTGTGTGCTTTCGTGGTGGGAGGCAGTAAAGGGTGAGCCGGCGCCAGCATCCTGGCACACGTATCATGAACATGTGAAGGCAGGCATTCAGTCGGCTGATGTAGTTACAGCACCCAGCCGGTTTATAATGAATGCTGCTGAAAAGCATTACGGTCCCTTCCGTTATAAAACGCTGATCTATAATGGTGTAAGTCATAATCAGTTTAAGAGGGGCAATAAAGAGAAAATTATTTTCAGTATGGGAAGGATCTGGGATGAGGCAAAAAATATAGAGTTGCTTCTGAAGGCCGCTGAAAGTATTCCATGGCCTGTATACATTGCAGGGGAACCCAATGGTATGGATAAAGACAAGCTGCCCCCGAATGTCACTCTGCTTGGCCAGCTTAGCCAGCAGGAGGTATCAGAATGGCTTTCCCGGTCATGGCTCTATGTACTGCCGGCTAAGTATGAACCGTTCGGTTATACTTTTCTGGAAGCAGCCCTTTCAGGTTGTGTTCTGGTGGGTGGTGATATTGAGTCACTTCATGAAATATGGAATGATAAAATGATATATGCCAGGACGGATGATCCGCAACATCTTGCAGATACTGTAACAAAACTTCTCGACAATGAATGGCAGCTGAATTACCTCAGCCGGAAAACACACCAGTATGCCCTTACGACGTATGCAGAGGATATTATGCTGAAAGAATATACAGAGCTTTACAGAAGCATAGAAAAGATAAAATTAAAGATCACACAACATTAGACAGAGAATATGAAAATATATATGTTCTATCATTCGGTAATTTCCGACTGGAATCATGGAAATGCACATTTCCTGAGAGGAATGGTGAGTTCTTTTCAAAATATGAATCATCATGTTGCAATTTATGAACCGTCGGATGGATGGAGCCTGAAGAACCTTATCAAGTATTATGGGGAAGGTATCATACAGGATTTCAGGAAGAGGTTTCCATTTCATCAGCCTTTATTTTATGATATGGAGACTTTTAATCCTGAGAAGGTGCTCGAAGATGCCGATGTTGTTATTGTACATGAATGGAATGATCCCAGGCTGATCAAAAAACTGGGCGACTACAGGTCGGTGAACAACCATTTCCTTTTGTTTTTTCATGATACTCATCATCGGGGAGTTACCGAACCACAGGAAATGCAGAAATTCAATCTGCAGCATTATGATGGGGTGCTTGTTTTTGGAGAAGTATTGAAAAACATATATGAACAGGAAGGTTGGGGAAGAAATATACATACATGGCATGAGGCTGCCGATATCCATGTTTTTAAGCCTTTTACTTCAGAAGAAAAGGAAGGCGACCTGGTTTGGATTGGCAACTGGGGCGATAATGAACGTACCGATGAGTTACTTGAATTTATAATTGAGCCATCGGAGGAACTGAACCTTAAAACTGTTTTTTATGGCGTTCGTTATCCCAAATACGCTATCAGTTTACTGGAAAAGGCCAATATTGAATACAGGAACTGGTTACCCAACTACAAGGTGCCAGATGTTTTCCCAAGATTCCGGTTCACAGTTCATGTTCCACGCAGACCGTATGTTAAAAGTTTACCCGGCATTCCAACAATAAGGCCATTTGAAGCAATGGCGTGCGGCATTCCGCTGATCTGTTCAACATGGCATGATGCTGAAAATCTTTTTACCCCCGGTAAAGATTATTTACTTGCACACAATGGCAAGGAAATGAAACAGCATATGAAAACAATGCTTGAGGATAAGGAAGCTGCAGGATTACTCGCAGAGCATGCCTTAAGTACCATACATAAAAGACATACATGCGGACACAGGGCAAATGAATTTTTAAAGATTGCTGAGAAAACAAGGCAAGCAACGAAGCTAATCGCCTGATGAAGTTGCCTGGAAAGATATAATGGTAAAAGATAAAATACATGTTGCATGAACAACAATAAACCGACAGTTGCATTTTTTGGGTCAAGTCTCGTTTCTGCCTACTGGAATGGGGCGGCCACCTATTACAGGGGAATTATCAAGTATCTCCACAGATTGGGTTACCGTGTTACATTTTATGAGCCTGATGCTTATGAAAGACAGCAGCACAGGGATCTGCCTGATCCTGACTGGGCAAGGTCAGTTGTGTATGAAAACAGCAGTCTGGCAGCTGCACAGGCAGTGAATGATGCTGCCGGATCCGACATTCTTATCAAGGCAAGCGGGGTGGGGGTGTTTGACGAGTTTCTTGAGAAAGCCCTGGTTGAAATTAAAAAACCCCGTCAAACCATTATTTTCTGGGATGTAGACGCACCGGCAACCCTTGATTCTGTATTTAGCGGAACAAAGTCAGATTTCAGAAATCTTATCCCACAATATGATTATGTATTTACCTATGGCGGTGGAAATCCGGTAGTTGATGCATACACCTCTCTTAACGCAAAGAAATGCATCCCCATTTACAATGCCCTCGATCCTGAAACGCATTTCCGGGTGCCGTCAGATTCTGCATATGAATGCGATCTCGCATTCCTGGGAAATCGTCTTCCCGATCGTGAAGAAAGAGTCTATCAATTTTTTATTGATGTGGCTTCCAGGCTCCCGGATCATAAATTTATACTGGGAGGCAGTGGTTGGGGCAGGATTGTACTGCCTTCAAACATAAAATATGTTGGGCATGTGTATACAAAAGACCATAATGCTTTTAATTCATCGCCCAAAGTTGTACTTAACATCAGCAGGCAGAGTATGGCTGATTATGGTTTTTCACCGGCAACCCGTGTGTTTGAGGCTGCCGGGGCGGGGGCATGCGTTATAACTGATTTTTGGGCAGGTGTGGAAAAGTTTTTTGTTCCGGGATCCGAAATTTGGGTGGCCCATGAAGGAGATGATGTGGTTTCACTTTTAAAGTGGATTGATTCAGAAGAAGCTGAAAAAGCAGGGCAGGCTGCTCTTGTCAAAGTACTTTCGGAGCATACCTATAAGCAACGGGCACAACAGATTGATGATATTTTGCTTGAAAAAAAGACTTTTGCGGCTAATAAATAATTAAATACAGTGCAATTATGAATATAGTTATACTAGGACTTTCCATAACTTCTTCATGGGGGAATGGCCATGCCACTACCTACAGAAGTCTCATTAAGGGCCTTTATAGCAGGGGCCATATCATACATTTCCTCGAAAGGGATGTTCCCTGGTATGCAAGCCAGCGGGATGGAATCAGTTTCAATTACTGTAAAACCTCTCTTTATTCTTCACTTCCCGATTTAAAACTAAGGTTTGCACAAGAGGTTCAGCAGGCTGATCTTGTAATTTTGGGATCATATGTTCCAGAAGGAGTGGAAGCAGGAAGGTGGGTTCTGAATCTGGCTACAGGGATTACTGCATTTTATGATATTGATACTCCTGTTACTTTAGCGAAGCTGGAAAGCGATGATTTTGAATATATTCATCCCGATATTATACCTGAATTTAATTTTTATTTTTCATTTTCAGGAGGGCATGTACTCGATATATTTATGTCGAAATATGGTGCACAGAATGCAAAGCCTCTTTACTGTTCTGTTGATCCGGATTTATATTATCCTGAAGTAACTGTTCAAAAATGGGATCTGGGTTATCTTGGAACATACAGCAACGACCGTCAGCCACCTCTTCAGAAACTGCTTGTAGCAGCTGCAGAAAGATGGCCTGAAGGAAGGTTTGCTGTGGCAGGCCCTCAGTATCCTCCTTCCATTGCATGGCCTGCAAATGTGGAGCGTATAGAGCATCTTCCTCCTGCTGAGCACCGGAAATTTTATAATGAACAGCGGTTTACCCTGAACATAACACGAAAGGATATGATCAGGATGGGGTATTCTCCAAGTGTAAGGCTTTTTGAAGCTGCAGCATGCGGAGTACCTGTTATCAGCGATTTTTGGGAGGGTCTGGATGATTTCTTCGGGTTTGGTAATGAAATCCTGATATCCAGTTCCGCTGATGATACGTTAAAATATCTGAATCATATTTCCGATGAGGAAAGGAGAAAGATTGGACATCATGCACGGATGAAGGTTCTTGCCTCACATACAGGCATCAGGCGGGCAGAAGAGCTTGAAATGTATGTGAGGGAATTGAATCCTAAAGGACTTGTGTCCAGCTAAAGGATAAATAATAAAATGGGTGTTGTATGGAATCAGCAGGAACAGGGACAAACGGAAAATTTGCGGATAGAATAAAAAGCTTATCCCCCTGGTTTCATAACATCATCCTGCCGGATGGTACACATACTGCTCCTGAGCACCCGTTGGGTAATTTTCCATCCTATAAGTGGGATTTGATTTCCCCTTTTCTACCCAAGGATTTAGCGGGTTGCAGAATTTTGGATATTGGTTGCAATGCCGGATACTACTCGGTTGAATGTGCAAAAAGAGGAGCTGATGTTACTGCCATTGATATCGATGAAAAGTATCTGGAGCAGGCAAAGTGGGTTGCAGAAATTTTTAATGTTGATAAAAAAATTTCTTTTAGCAGGATGCAGGTTTATGACCTTGTTAAAACCGACTGGCAATTTGATATCGTACTTTTCCTTGGGGTGTTTTATCATTTGCGGCATCCATTGCTTGCTATTGATATCCTGTCGGAAAAAGCCAAAGACCAGGTTGTATTTCAGTCGCTGACCCTGCAGGTTGAAGAGGAGTACCAGGTTGTGGAGGACATCAGGCTGAGAGACCGGGATATTTTGCTGGAAAAGGGATGGCCGTCGATGGCTTTTATTGAAAATAAGTTTATGAAAGATCCTACCAACTGGTGGGTTCCAAATCCTGCAGCCATTAAGGCTATGTTTCGGACAGCAGGGTTTAGATTTGAGCATTCACCGGGACAGGAGATTTTCTTTTTTCAGGCAGATGCCAAACATCTTTCCGTTGTTACAGGCTGGAACCGTTCAGAATTTCTATCAGCAACAGGAAGAAACTGGCAAAAGGAAGCCATTCAGAAGACAGGATTAAAGAATGAATAAAACAAAAACATCAACGTTTTTTTCTGGAGGAAATACAGGTTCATCTGCCTGAACTATTGTTTTTCATCAGAAATTTTCAACAGACCATTGCACAAAAAGAAGAAAGCGGCTGCTTCGCTTTCTTCTTTTTTCAGGTTGCTATTTTTTAAGCGGACTTGCTGTCACTCCCTTGTCGGTTATTTTTACAGGAATGATTCTGCCACCGGTATCGAATTCCATTTTATCGATGCAGGTAACGCGGTGGTGAGGAGAGGTTTCAGTAAGGGGGCGCCGGTGGTACACGATGTACCATTCATCCGTACCGGGAATATTCAGCACTGAATGGTGACCAGCCCCTGTAGCCACCTGTCTGTCCTGTTGCAGTACAGTACCCAGGCGTTCAAAGGGTCCAAAAGGATTATCGGCAATGGCATAAGCGACGCTGTAGTTGGGGCCGGTCCAGCCACCTTCCGACCACATGAAATAGTATTTGCCGTTGCGCATAAACATTACAGGCCCTTCCACATAACCTTCGGGAGTAACCTCCCTGAACATTTCCCCGTCAGGCAGTGGTTCCAGTCCGGAGAAGTCAGGCTTTAGCTTCACTACATTGCAGTGGCGCCATCCACCATAAAACATGTACCAGCTTCCGTCGGTATCTTTAAAAACAAACTGGTCGATGGGCTGTGCTCCGTTTACGTTCTCGTTGATGAGAGGTTTACCCAAAAGATCGCTGAATGGACCCTCAGGCCTGCCGGCAACTGACACACCTATTCCTCCCTGTTCACCCGGCTGCACATCATTGGCAGCAAAAAAGAAGTAATATTTTCCTGCATTTGATATTACACCAGGTGCCCACATTGCTCTTCGGGCCCATTTCACTTCAGCCGTATCGATTATATTTTCATGTTTTGTCCAGTTCACCAGGTCGGGTGATGAGAAGCAGTCGAAATGCACCTGCTGTTCGTAAGGAGCTGAAAAGGTTGGATAGATCCAATAACGATCGCCGTAAACAATCACCTCTGGGTCGGCATACCAGCCAGTGAATACCGGATTCCCTGACCATACAGGGAAGTTGTCATTGTTTACCATTGCCGGATATCCCTCTTGATTGAGTAATGCTGCTGCTTCCAGAAGCATTGCACCACTTAATGTTACTGTAAGGTCGGCAGTTTCTACGGGCTTGTTTTTCCAGTAGGAGCCAAACAATATACGGTCTGTGTCTGTTCCATGTTCCCAAATATTTTCTGCCTGGTGAAACAAAAAACGGGTATACCTTCCTTTGGTTTCAGGAGTTAAAGCATGGTGGCGGATAAGCTGCGTAAAATAACGTATAAATATTCCCTTGAACAAACCCCCGTCATGGCCACCTTCATCCTTGAGCAAACCATCGGCTGGATTAACAAGTGATTCCAGGGTATAATCCGCTGCCTTAATGGCATCCATCAGATATAGGGAATCGCCGGTAAGATTAAACAATTCAGTGGCTGCTCCAATAAACGTTCCCTGATTATAGGTAAAAATCCAGTTTTTATTGATGTTCAAGCCTTCGCCTGATTGTTTGATGTTATCCCACACAGCTCCTGACTGTTCATCGAATAGGGTATTTCGTTGCCAGATATAAATTTTCTTTGCCCACTCCAGGTCTTCGAAATTTTTCCTTTCCCTGAACAGGCGTGCAGCCAGTATGGCAGCGGGTCCATTGGAGCATGCATTTTTGCCAAAAGGATCCTGTTTTTCCCACATAAGTCCGCCACCTGCATTTTCATTCCAGTGAGCTTTGATATCTTCCCATACCACATCAGTTGCCTGAAGGAATTTTTCATCACCAGTAAGCTGATATGCCCTAAGCATAGCCAGGCCATTCCACTCCATATCGTCGATATACCGGTTCAGAAAGTTGCCTCCATTTTTTACAGGCACACCATCGAACCACTGGTGGATATAAGGCAGGTAAAAACCGTCACCGGTACGTGCATAAGCATCCAGCATCACATCCAGTGCATGGGCCTGTGGCCAGTAATGAAAATCGGTTTTACTGCCACTGTTTCCGTAATTAAAATAATTTTCTTCAGGGTTCCAGTAATTTTCAATCAATGCCCTGCTGCTGCTGTCGGCAATGAGTTCCCAGTTATGAGAACTTTCATCAGTAACTGTTTGCATACGTGAACAGCCTGCTGACACCACTGCAGCAAGGAAAAATAAAAACACATTCCGGTTTTTCATCGAAGTTCTATATAAAGATAAATAAAGCGCCGCCAATTTACGGCGGCGCTTAAATTACTACAAAAAGCTTAAATTAAAACAAACTTTAGTTGGTTGAGGTATTTCCCTGGTTAGGTACCAGTAATGGATTTGCATTCAAAGCTCTTGAAGGGATCGGGAAAATGGTTTTATCGCTTGTATCGGTCTCTTTATCCCACCATTCACTTCCAAACCGGTTCCAGCGGATCAAGTCAGTCCGGCGGTGACGTTCACCTATAAATTCACGTCCCAGTTCATCAATGAATTCATCATCCGTTAGCCTGCTGATATTTCTGACATAGCTTTGTTCAGGCCAGATGCCTGCAGGGAAATTTCTCTGGCGGACTGCATCAAGCAGAACAGCAGCACCTTGTTTATCTCCACTGCGGTATTTTGCTTCAGCCAGTTTATAATACATTTCAGCTAGTCTAATTTCGGTGGCTGAATTCATATGGAACAGATTTTTTGACAGTGGCAGCCAAGGGAATTTCACAAAGCGGACACCACTGTTTTCTTCACCGGTTGTAACCTGTGATCCGTCAGCCCAGCGGCCGTTGGGTTTTTCAGAGAAACGGCCAATTTGGTCAACATAACGTAAAGGTTTGCCTGTATATTCTTCAGTTCCAAGAACCATCCTGGTACTGTCGAAGCCAAAACCTTTTGCAGAGTTAAAGTAATACTGCTGACCGATCAGGAAGAATCCTTCATAATTTGCATTGGCATCGGTTGTGCGGAAAGGCTGCTTGCGTTTATCCCCATCTGCATACTTTTCGTATGGTTTACCCAGTTTATAGGAATATAAGTTTCCTTCGAGATCGCGAGACGGTGTCAGTGTAATACCATTCCAGCCGCCCCAGTCGTTATCAAGAGCATATCGCTGCTGATAATGCATCATAGCATTATACATCCAGCCAAATTCATAAATATTTTTAGCATGAGGAAACTCCATAATATTCTCAGGAGAACGGTAACCGTTTACACCTGAGCGGAACGGGCCCCTATAATCAGCATCAATCTGATAATTGCCGTACTGACCATTGATAATTGCCTGTGCATATTGTGCAGCATCATTATATCGGGCTGTGCCTGTCCACACTTCAGCATTCATATATAACCTTACAAGGAGAGCAGCTGCACCACCCTGATCCCAACGACCTGCACGGCCATTTTTAGGCAAGCCGGGAAGAGATTCCTTTAGTTCCTTTTCAATAAAATTGAAAACTTCCTGACCACTTGACTGTCCAATTATCTGTCCTACTTTTTCGGCAACAGGAATTTCCCTGAAGAAGTCAATCAGGAACAGGTAGAACCATGCCCTTAATGTACGTAATTCACCAATATGCTGAGCTTTGTCAGCTTCGGTAAGGCCAAATTTCGGATAATCAAGGGCTGTAAAGTCTTCTATGAACTGATTACACTGGGAAATACCCTGATAGGGCCCAATCCATGCTCCGTACACAACTCCTTCATTATCGGTCCATTCGTGGCGGTGCATACGTACCCATTGTCCGCCATCCCAGCCATGTTTGCCTTTCTGTGCCCATACAAACTGGTCGGCAGTAAGTTCCTGTGCAATCCAGCGATCGCCGTCCCATCCGCACCAGTGTCCATGCTCATAAGGTCTTACAAGTGCGGCAATGATTGAATTTTTGTCCTGATAATACGTATCAGAAGTAAGCGTATCAAACACTTCTTCATCCAGATTTGTACAGGATGGTGCTGCTAAAATCAGTACCAGCAGCAGATATAATAATATTTTCTTATTCATCTTTTTTGTCTTTATACATTTAACTCAATTAATTAAAATGTAACCTGTACACCAAGGGTGTAATTACGGGTGATAGGATAAACATTGAGGTCCTGAATTCCGGGTTCCAATCCTGCAACGCTGACGGTTGTAGGGTCAAGTCCTGAATATTTTGTTAGCGTAAATACATTTTTTACAGTGCCATAGAGCCTCAGACCTTTAACAAATTGGTTGGAAACCTGCGGAGTCCATCCAAGTGTAAGGTTGTCGAGTTTCAGAAAATCACCGCTTTCAAGGAAGTAATCCGTAATAACTTTTCCTGATTTAATATGACCATTTCTTGAGTAAGCATCCGTAAGCAGGTTCACTCCCGGCTCAGCCACCAGACCATAGTACATCTGATAGAGGTTCAGAATCTGGTAATCAAACCTGCCCCTGAAATACAGCATCAAATCAAAATTTCCAACCATAAAACTGTTGCCCCATGACAATTCAACACGTGGAGCTCCATTGCCCAGGTATGTTTTGTCATTTTCACTTGCTTCAGAAGAAGCGTTGATTTTTTCAGATCCTACCTCACCATTTTTCCATACAAGGATTCTTCCTTCTTCATCAACTCCTGCATATTTGTAACCGTAGAAGCTGCCGATTTCAACACCGTCTTCCAGACGCTGGGCAGGACCGGGATTACCTGGTGAAGGAAGGTTGTACCTGTTCATGAATCCTTTTGTAAAGGTTTCATTTGAGAACTCATCAAGTTTCG
>Ga0209347_1004706_pt1 | contig 13840 bp, 6 predicted proteins | sample AutmiccommuBRH23_FD_187382 | JGI IMG/M metagenome (GOLD analysis project Ga0209347, IMG submission 187382) | Deep subsurface microbial communities from Mt. Terri, Switzerland - Autotrophic microbial communities BRH/23 (SPAdes) (version 2) | ecosystem: Environmental > Aquatic > Deep subsurface >... | reverse complement strand
CCTGGTGGCTCCCTCCTGCCCGATATTATCCAGGATACGCATCCCGATAGCTTCCTGTGGAGTAACCCCGAGGATCTCGAGGGCCGATTCGTTAAGGATAAGGGCTGTGGAATCTGTGGTGTACTGGCGGTCAAAATTTCTTCCGGCAATAAGTTCCAGGTCCAGGGTCTTGAGATAATCATAATCCACCCCCCAATTCTGCATGTTTAGGGCATGCTCCTGCTCTGTTTTGCCTTCCGGGAAATACGAGCTGTTGCTGCGGGCTGAAGGCGTGGGAAAAAAACTGCTGAGGGTAGCGCTCTGCACCTGCGATAACCGTTCCACCTCTTCCTTAAAGGCCTGGACTTTGTCTGGTAAAGTGCCCAGATCATCAACCACCAGCACCTGGTCTTTGGAAAAGCCCAGTTCCTTGTTCTGGATAAAGCGCAGCTGGTTAAAGATCACCAGGGTGCTGATAATGAGGAAGACAGAAATGGCAAACTGGAAAACCACCAGGATATTCCGCACCTGGCTGCTGCCCACATCCTTTCCGCCCTGTCCTTTAAGCACTTTGGCGGGGATAAACTTCGACATGAAAAAGGCAGGGTAGCTGCCGGAAAGCAGGCTGAGCATAACTGTTGCCAGGAGCAGCAGGCCCCAGAAGGAAGGGTTTAAAAATGGGATGGCTATTTCTTTCCCCGCCAGATCATTGAAAAACGGCATTAATATGGTAGCTATTACCAGTGCAAATAGCAGGGATAGCAAGCTGATAAGCCCGGATTCGATAAGGAACTGCCTTATGAGCTCGGCTTTGTTAGAACCCAGGGTTTTGCGGATCCCCACTTCCTTGGCCCTTTTCAGGGAATAGGCCGTGGACAGGTTCATAAAATTCACGGAGGCGAGGACGATCAGGAAAAGGGCAATAAAAAAGAGGATGTAAACATTCTGGATGTCGCCATTGGCGCTAAACTCGCTATCCCGGGAAGAGTAAAGGTGGATGTCTTCCAGGGGGGTTGCCCCGTAATAAAGATAGTTGCCCGACGCAAGGAACTGCTCTTCGGTGATCCCGGGGAAATATGTCTGGGCCCAGGGAATGACATATTTGCCGAACAGGCCGTCCAGGTTCTCTTTAAATGATGCTACATCGGCATTCGGGCTCAGTTTTACAAGGGTGTAGTAGTTGTTGCTGCCCCAGTCCGGATCGGTTGCATCCGCATACCCAGACATGGCCATGAAAATACTGTGTTCCCTGAGGAATGAATTCCTGGGTGGATCTTCCATGACACCCGTTACGGTGTACACCGCATCGTTGTTCAGGGTAAGGGTTTGCCCGACAGCCTGATCCAACTCAAAATGTTTTTCCGCAGCGGTCCGGGTCATCACCAGCGTATTGGGTTTGATAAGGGCCGTTTTGCTGTCGCCGTAAAGCAGGTCGATACCCAGCATGGAAAAAAGTGTGGAATCGGCATAGGCAACATGCTGTTCTTTTACGTTGACCGTGGCGTTGGTTTTTCGAACCAGCCTGCTGCCATTGTTCGTAAGGCGGGTGGTGGCAGCTACCTGCGGAAAATCGCGTTGGATAGCCTCGGCCATGGGGGCCGAAACCTCGGCAAAATCGTTTTCCATTCCCCCGAACTTCACGTCTGTATCCAGGCGGTAGATCCGCTCCGAATCGGGGAACATGGTGTCATAACTCAATTCATCGTAGATGTAGAGTGAAATAAGCAGACCCCCGGCCATGCCTATTGCGAGGCCAAAGGTGTTGAGGAAGGTGAAAAAAGGTTGCTTTTTAAGGTTCCTCCAGGCGATTTTGATGTAGTTCCGTATCATTTTGGTTCAATGTTCAAAGTTCAACGTTCAAGGCACTTGGGTTCAAAGTTCAAATATCAAGGTTCAAGGATGCGTTCCGTGTTCTGGGTTCCGCGTTCCGGGTCACCTACGCACTTAAACATGGCTGCCTTTTAATTGTTTATTGCTTATTGTTAATTGTTAATTGTTAATTCGTAATCCTGCCGACTGCCTACTGCCTACTGATTTTCCGGGTTCCTGGTTCTGCGTTCCGTGCTCGTATTTAGTCCCTCGTACTTCATAAAGAAGTAGTTGGGTATCTGCATATATTCCATCCCCAAGGCTTCATCTTTGTCTACAAATCAACAGATCAACAAATCAACAAATCAACCACCACCTGCCTACTATTGTTCCGCGTTCCGGGTTCAGGGTTCCGTGATCCGCAGCTGTTGCCCAAATCACATTATCATTTCCAAATAACCAAATACACACAGCCCCAAATAAACCAGCTTCTGCCAACTGCCTACTTACTTCGTACTTCGTCCCTCGTACTTTTCATTCCGTACGTAAACTTTTCACAGGATTGGCAGTCGCCGCCTTAATGGCCTGAAAACTTACCGTCAGGAGGGTAATCAGCAGGGCCCCGACTATGGCAAAGGCAAAATTCCACCAGGAGAGGACTACCCTGTAGGGGTAATCCTGCAGCCAGCCGTTCATCACATAATAAGCGATGGGGACGGCGATAAAACAGGAAATGGTGACCAGTTTGATAAAGTCTCTGGAAAGCATGTTCCACACATTAAAAACAGTTGCCCCCAAAACCTTCCGTACGCCAATCTCCTTGGTTCGCTGCTCGGCGACGAACGACGTCAGGCCGAAAAGCCCCAGGCAGCTGATGAAGATCGCAAAGGCGGTGAAAATGGCCGAGAGGCTTCCTATCCGTTCTTCGGCTGCAAATTTTTGTCCGTACTCTTCGTCCACGAATTCATACTGGAAAGGGATGTCCGGGAAATGTTTCGTGAAGACCCCTTCAATGATGGCCAGGTTTTGGCTGGCACTCTGTTTAGGGTTCAGTCGCAGGTTATAGTAACTGCCGTTGCCATATTTGTTGAAAACATATACTCCTTGTTTAACCGGCTCGTAGGGCGACTGGGCGATTATGTCCTCCACCACCCCGATAATTTTCAGGGGTTCTCCGGGGTTCTCCGCCTGCTCATCTTTTAAAAGCATCCCTACAGGATTGGATACCCCCATATATTTCCAGGCGGACTGGTTGATAAGCACTGCATTGGAATCCGAGGCAAATTCCCTGGAAAAATCCCTGCCTGCCACAATTTTCAGGCCCAGGGAAGTGGCATACTCCGGAGATACTTCGGTCCATGCAAAGTCGTCCTGGAAACCTTCCTGCTTGCCTTCCCAGTGATAACCGCTGCGGTTAGACCAAATTCTGGTGGTAGGGCTGCTGGAAGAAGACACGGCCACAGCTGCGCCCGAGGCCAGAAACTCGTCGCGCATCAATTCAAATTTGCCTTCAAAATCCTGGCTCATAGTAGGGATCTGGATCAATCCTTCCTTTTCATAACCCACCGGGCGGTTTTTCGCATGGTTGATCTGCTGCATCACCACTACCGTGCCGATTATAAAGGCCACGGAAACCGTGAACTGCACAACTACCAAAACCTTCCGGGGCATTCCGGAATACTTACCCCCCCGAAAGGTTCCCTTTAAAACGTCGACAGGTCGGAAGGAAGATAAATAAAGAGCCGGGTAGCTGCCGGCCAAAAGGGCGGTAAAAGCAATAAATGCAAGCGAAATTACCCAAAAGCCGAAGTTATCCCAGGGAAATTCCATTTCCTTCCTCGCCAGGTCATTAAAGGCATCCAGGGATAACATAACAAGGAGTATGGCCAACACATATGCGATGGAGACCACCAAAAAAGACTCGCTTAAAAACTGCCTGATCAGCTGTTGCCTTTGTGAGCCAATAGATTTCCTGATCCCCACTTCCCGGGCGCGTTTTCCGGACCGGGCCGTACTGAGGTTCATAAAATTAATACAGGCCAGCAAGAGCACGAAAGCCCCGATAATCCCGAAAAGCCATACATACTTTATCCTTCCGCCAACTTGTTTTCCATGCTCGAAATTATTCCTCAAATACCAGTCCTTCATGGGGAGGAGGAACAACTGCGGATTTAATTCAATAGTATCTTCGTCCAGGTTTTTCTTGATGTCCCTGATTCTCTCAGTTACCTGTTCCATGCCCACGTTGTCAGCGAGCAGGACAAACATCTGGAAGGAATTGTTATCCCATTGGTCCTCAGCTTCCCGGAGCCATTCCTGCGAGGTGGTATATTTATCCCAGGGCATAATGAACTGGAGATCGTTGAAGGAATTATTCACCGGGATGTCTTCATACACGGCAGTCACCAGCATGTCCGATTCGTTGTTAACATTAATGACCTTACCTATGGGTTCTTCCGCTCCAAAAAGGGCATGGGCGGTAGTGGCTGAGATCATTATGCTGTTTATTTCACGTACCCCGTCCTTTTCTCCTTTTAAAATTTTAAGGCCCAGCAGTTCTGGGGCATCCCGCTGCATAAAATTCCCGGTTCGCGAAATGCTTTTTTCTTTATAGTTCAGGTATTGGGGGTTATTCCATGAAGACATTACCAGATAGCTGAAATTATCGGCGTACCCCTCCCGCAAAGCCATTTCAAGAGGCCTGGGAATGGATGGGCCTGTCCCGGTTTCCCCGTTATACGTCATGGATTGGTACACCTGTGCAATCCGGTCTCGCTGCCCGAAATAGTCGTTGTGAGAGAGTTCATCCTTTATCCAAAGTCCGATGACCAGGGTCACGGCCATCCCCAGCGCAAGCCCCCCGATATTGATGGCGGAATACCCTTTGTTATTTTGTAAATTCCTCCAGGCGATTTTGATGTAGTTCCGTATCATAACTCTTGTGTTCAAGATTGTGTTCCGGGTTCTGCGTTCAGGGTTCCGGATGCATGTGTTCAAAGTTCAAAATTCAATATTCAAGGCTGGTTCAGTTAATGTGCCCCTGTCTGCATCGTGAAGCAAGCTGCGCTCTGCTTCATGGCTGCCAACAGCTTACTGCTTATTGTATATCGTACCGCGTACTTCATCTGAGTTCCCAAAATCACCTCATTAGCTCCAAATAACCAAATACACGAATCCACATATACACCAACTCCTGCCTACTGCGACTGCCTACTGCCAACTTTTTTTGTTCCGGGTTCCGGGTTCCGTGATCCGCAGCTGTTGCCCAAATCACATTATTACCTCCAAATAACCAAATACACAAATCCACATATACACCGACTCCTGCCTACTGCGACTGCCTACTGCCAACTTTTTTTGTTCCGGGTTCCGGGTTCTTAGTTCCGGGTACCTGGGTTCAAAGTTCAACGTTCAATATTCATAGCATTACTTCATTTTCTGCTTACTGCCTACTGTCAACTGCCAACTGGCGACTGCCTACTGCTTACTGAATCCGTACTTCGTACCTCGTACCTCGTACTTTTCATTCCGTTCTCAAACTCTTCACCGGGTTTGCAGTCGCCGCCTTTATGGCCTGAAAACTTACCGTCAGGAGCGTAATCATCAGGGCCCCGACTATGGCAAAGGCGAAATTCCACCAGGAGAGGACCACCCTGTAGGGGTAATCCTGCAGCCAGCCGTTCATCACATAATAAGCGATGGGGACCGCGATAAAACAGGAAATGGTGACCAGTTTAATAAAGTCTTTGGAAAGCATGTTCCACACATTAAAAACCGAGGCCCCCAAAACCTTCCTTACGCCAATCTCCTTGGTTCGCTTTTCGGCAACGAACGACGTCAGGCCAAACAAACCCAGGCAGCTTATAAAGATCGCAAAGGCGGTGAAAATAGCGGAAAGGCTGCCGATCCGTTCCTCCGACGCAAATTTTTCGCCATATTCCTGATCCACAAAATCATACTGAAATGGGATGTCGGGGAAATGCTCCCTGAAGACCCCTTCTATAATAGCCAGGTTTTGGCTGGCGCTCTGTTCAGGGTTCAGCCGAAGGTTGTAATAGCTGTGGTTCCCATATTTATCAAACACGTACACGCCCTGTTTGACGGGCTCATAAGGTGATTGTGCAATCATATCCTCCACTACCCCGATAATTTTTAAGGGTTCTTCGGGGTCTTCCTCATCGTCATCTTTTATAAGCATCCCAATCGGATTGCTTAACCCCATATATTTTACCGCAGTCTGGTTAATCAGAACTGCATTGGAATCGGTTGCAAACTCCCTGGAGAAATCCCTGCCCTGTATAACCTTCAACCCCAGTGATCTGGCATATTCCGGAGATACTTCCGTCCAGGCCAGGTCTTCCTGGAATCCTTCCGGCTTGCCTTCCCAGTTAAAACCGCTGCGGTTAGACCAGATATTGGTAGTTGGGGCGCTCGAAGATGACATTTCCACTACTGCCCCGGAAGCGATGAACTCGTTGCGCATCAATTCGAATTTTCCTTCAAAATCCCGGCTCATAGTGGGGATCTGGATCAACCCTTCCTTGTCATAGCCCACGGGCCGGTCCTTTGCATGGTTGATTTGCTGCATCACCACCACCGTACCGATAATGAAAGCAACGGAAACCGTAAACTGCACAACTACCAGGATTTTCCTGGGCATTCCGGAATACCTGCCGCCACGGAAGGTCCCCTTTAATACCTCAACAGGTCGGAATGATGAGAGGTAAAGCGCCGGGTAGCTGCCGGCCAACAGGGATGTGAAGGCTACAAAAACCAACGAAATACCCCAAAATACCGGACTACCCCAGGGGAAGGTAATTTCTTTTCTAGCCAGGTCATTAAAATAATTCAAAGACAGGAGGACAATAACCAGCGCCAGCGCGTAGGCAAGGGAAACCACAAGAAACGATTCTGTAAGGAATTGATTGATGAGTTGCTTTCTTTGGGAGCCTATTGATTTCCTGATGCCCACTTCCTTGGCTCTCTTTTCGGACCTGGCCGTACTCAGGTTCATAAAATTGATGCAGGCCAACATCAGTACGAAAGCCCCGATAATCCCGAAAAGCCACACATACTTTATCCTTCCGCCAACCTGCTTTCCGTTTACAAAATTCCCCTTTAAATACCAGTCGTTCATAGGGAAAAGGAACAACTGCGGGTTAAATTCAACCGTGTCTTCATTCAGGTTTTTCTTTACGTCCCTGATAGCCGAAGTAACTTTCTCCATACTGGAGTTTTCCGGGATCTGTACAAACATCTGAAAGGAGTTGTTGCCCCAGTTATCTTCAGACTCCTGAACCCACTCGCGTGTTGTGGTATATTTATCCCAGGGAATTATAAACTGAAGGTCATTGAAAGAGTTGTTCACCGGGATGTCTTCATATACCCCCGTTACCATCATGTCGTACTCGCTATTAACCTTAATGACTTTGCCAATGGGTTCTTCCTGTCCGAAGATGGCATGGGCAGTAGTTTCAGAGATCATGATGGAGTTAATATCGCGCAGCCCGTCCCTCTCTCCTTTCAATATCGTTAGGTCAAGGAGTTCCGGGGCCTCCCGTTGCATGAAATTGCCGGTACGGGAAAGGCTCTTTTCCTGGTAATTGAGATATTGCGCATTGTTCCAGGAAGACATTACCAGGTAGTTGAAATTATCCCCATATCCTTCCCTGAGCGCCTTTTCGAGAGGCCTTGGGATGGCCGGACCCGTTCCGGTTTCCCCGTTGAAGGTCTGGGATTGAAAGACCTGAGCAATCCGGTCGCGCTGCCCGAAATAGTCATTGTAGCTCAGTTCGTCTTCCATCCAAAGACCAATGATCAGGGTTACTGCCATCCCCAGGGCAAGCCCCCCGATATTGATGGCGGAATACCCCTTGTTCTTCTTCAGGTTTCTCCAGGCGATTTTGATATAGTTCCGTATCATAATTGTTCAATATTCAAGAATGTGTTCCGGGTGTTTGGGTTCAATGTTCAACGTTCAATGTTCAAGGATGCGTTCCGGGTTCAGGGTTCTGAGTTCCGGGTACTTATGTTCAAAGTTCAATGGTCAAAGTTCAAGGAAGCGTAACTTTGTATTTCTAACTTTGTCCTTCTTCCTTCCCAGTTATTCATTGTTTATTGTTTATTGATAATTGTTTATTGCCGACTGCTTCCAACAACCTCAAAAGGCATATTCTGGCTTTCGGTGACGATCTGCCCGTCAAACAGGTTCACGATCCTGTGGGCAAAATGCGAATCGTGGTCGGAGTGCGTTACCATAACGATGGTGGTGCCCTCCTTGTTCAGTTCCGTTAGCAGGTTCATTACCTCCAGGCCGTTTTTAGAATCGAGGTTCCCGGTAGGTTCATCCGCCAGGATCAGCTTGGGGTTGGTTACCACAGCCCGGGAGATGGCCACCCTTTGCTGCTGGCCGCCGGAAAGCTGCTGTGGGAAGTGCTTGGCTCGATGTGCGATCTTCATCCGTTCCAGGACGGCCATCACTTTTTCCTTTCGCTCCCCTTTGCTCATCTTCAGGTAGATCAGCGGCAATTCCACGTTTTCAAAGACGGTAAGTTCATCTATAAGGTTAAAACTCTGGAAGACAAAGCCCAGGTTGCCTTTACGCAGCTGGGTGCGCTGGCGTTCCTTCAGGCCACCCACTTCATGGCCGGCAAATTTGTAACTGCCCTCTGTAGGATTGTCGAGCATCCCTATAATGTTCAACAAGGTTGACTTCCCACATCCCGAAGGCCCCATAACGGCAACAAACTCCCCCTCTTCAACACTAAGGTTTACCTTGTTAAGGGCCAGGGTTTCTACCTCCTCGGTACGAAAACTCTTTTTTAAATTCTGGATTTTTATCATTTCAGGCTGATTTAATCTGTTATCTTAATGACTGTTGCATTCATAAAATGTGACACATTTCGCTTATCGCATTATAATTTTTTCAGAGGTGCCGAAGCTGTCATAGTTGGAGGTGATTACTTTTTCACCTTCCTCCAGTCCTTCCAGGACCTCGTAGTAGCGCGAGTTCTGTTTGCCGATCCGGATGTTGCGCTTCAGCGCTTCATCTCCGTCGGGGCCCAGGACGAAGATCCACTGGCCACCGGTACTTTGGAAAAAACTCCCCTTGGGAAGCAGCAGCGCCTCGCTGGATTCGCCCAATTGCAATTTGATGTTATAGCTCTGGCCGGTGCGGATGGTTTCGGGCGTGGCTTCGGTAAAAACCAGGTCTACCTTAAACCTTCCGTTCCGGACTTCGGGATACACCTTCCGCAACCGCAAGGGGTATTCTTCGCCATTACGCTCCAACACCGCCGTTAAATCGCGGATTACCCGGTCTATATAATGCTCATCGATATTGGCCTCTATTTTATAGTCGGTGAGTACGTTGATCTGCCCGATGCGCTGGCCCTGGACAATATTCTGCCCTATTTCCGCGTCCAGGAAGCCCAGTTGCCCGTCGGCCGGGGCACGAACGTTTAAATGGTCGAGCCGCTGGTAGACCATGCCCAGGGTCTTCTGCATCCTTTGCAGGTCTGCGTCGAGGCTGCTCAGGGAGGTTTCCCTCAGTTGATCGTCGTGTTCGGTTTGCTGTTTTACGATTTCGTATTGCTTTTCAGACAATTCATAATTTTCTTTGGAAGTCAGGTAGGCCTCCTTTGAAATAAGCTCATCCTCAAAAAGCGCCTTGTTCTGCTCATAGTTCCGTTTCAGTTTCTGCAGCTCGGTACTGGCATTGGCCAGGGCCTTGCGCCCTTCCACCTGGCGGGTGTCGAAGTTCAGCATGGTAGAGCGCAGGTCGTTCTGTTTCAGCGCCAGGTTGCTTTCACTCTGCAGGATCTGCTCATAGAGGTTGATGTTCTCCAGTTTCAGGATAATGTCGCCCTTTTTAACCATTGCCCCCTCCTCTATCAGTTTTTCGGCTACCCTGCCGCCTTCATAGGCGTCCATATAGATGGTGGTAATAGGGGCCACATTGCCATTGATGGTGATGTAGTCATCAAATTTGCCATGGGTTACCTCGGCAATGGAAAGCTTTTCCTTTTCCGTCCTGAAGGTGGATACCGCGCTGGCAAAAAGCAGTTGGTAGGCTACAAGGAGCAACAGGAGGCCAAGGGCTATATACCCATAGTGCCTGGGGCGCAATCCTTTTTTCTTTTCGAGTTGAATATCCATTTATGGTGATGCTATCGGGTTAATATTAAAGACGGGCAGGCCGCGGTAGAAATCGAGCGTACTTTTGTTGATCTCAAGGCGTAAGCGCACCTGCAGGTTCTCGTTCTGGGCGCTGGCAAACAAATTTTTGGCGGTGAACAGTTCCAGGGCGTTGATCAATCCTTTTTCATAGCGCTTCTGGGCGATGGTAAAGGCCAGGTCCTGGGCTTCCACAGACTGGGTGCTTTGTTCATATTCTACCTGCAGGGCGTTCTGGTCCTGCACCAAAGTCTGAATGGTCTGGTACAATTCCTGTTCCTGGATATCGAGGTTGTTTTGTGCCCGCAGGTATTCTATTTTCTGTTGTTTTACCCTGGAACGTCCGGCCCAGCCATTGCTGATGGGGATATTCAGGCTCAGGCCAATGAACTGGAAGGTATTGTCCCTGAACTGATCCTTAAAGGGGATGGTCACTCCCAGGCTGTCCCTGGTGGTTTCGTAGTATCCGGTTCCGTAACCCCCGAAAACCGACAAGGAAGGGTACAAACCGCCCCGGGTCACGGCAAGCTGTTTTCTTGCCGCCTTCACCTGTAACTCCCGGGCTTTTATAATGGGAATGAAATTTCTCGCTTCGGCAAAGAGGGAATCGGAAGCTACATCAGCACCGGCCACACTACCGGCTTGCTCCGGGATGTCGGCCACTATGTTGATATCATCGCCTCCCTTCAGGTTCATTTCCTGCATCAGGCTCAGTTTGGCTGCTTGCAGCTGATTCCCGCTCCGGGTAACATTCAGCTCGTCTGTAAGCAGCAACGACCTGGCCTCGTATAAATCGGCGCCTGCCTTTAATCCAAGTTCAATTTGTTTGGTCACCAGATCATAATTAGCCCTGGATACTTCCAGTTGCTCCTTCGAGATGGCAACCAGGCCCTCAAAGAAGCGGATGTCATAGAAAGCCTGCATAACCCTGAAGGCCAGAAGGTATTTCTGTTGCAGGGTTTCCTCCCGGGTTGCTTTGTACAGGAATTTGGCGGCCTTGATGGCATTCAGTTTCTGAAAGCCGCTGAAAAGGTCGAGGCTGGCGTCGAGGGAGTAATTGTTGGAGAAGAAATCGGTGGTGATGATGCTGTTGTCGTTGGGGTCTACAGACCTCCCGAAACGGATGTTATAATTTGAATTGGCGTTGACGACCGGTAACAAATCCCGGTACGACTGCCGGTAACTTTCCCTGTTGACCTCGGTGGTATACTCAAAATCGTTCAACTGTAAATTATGCTCCAGGGCGTAGGCCACGCAGTCGTCCAGGGTCCATGCTTCCTGGGCCGGGGCGCTGTTGCAGGCCAGCAGTAAAAAAAGGAGTAAAAATTTAAAAGGTAACTTCATCTTGGTTCGGTATACTCCTTGAACTACTATTGTTGTGCCAAATACTTAAAATGCTTTATTTCAGTATCTTATGAAGTTATAAAAAATTTCGTTGATAGTAACTGTAAAATTGTTATACAGATATTGTCAATTATTTTGACACTTTATCCGGATGTATCATTACAAGTTGTAGTTTTAGGTTACCTGACAAACAGATATTATGCTTGATGCAAAAATTTTGGTGGTGGATGACAACAAGAGCGTGCTGAGCGCCCTGGAGATCCTCCTGCAGTTTGAGTATAAAACAGTGACCACCATCTCGAACCCCAACCAGATATCCACCTTCCGCGAGCTCCCGGAATACGACCTCGTACTGCTGGATATGAATTTCTCGGCCGGGGTTAATACGGGGAATGAAGGGCTGTTCTGGTTGCGGGAGATCCGTAAAAAGGCCCCTGAAATAGCAGTGATCATGATGACGGCTTACGGGGCAATAGACCTGGCCGTTAAGGCGCTGAAAGAAGGGGCCACAGACTTTGTCCTGAAACCCTGGAACAACGACAAATTGCTAGCCACCGTAAAAGCGGCCTACGAATTGCGCGCTTCCAGGAAGGAGATCAGCAAGCTGAAACAGAAAGAGGGTTACCTGAAGCAGCTCATCAATACCAACAGGAATTTTATCATCGGGAATTCGAGGACCCTCAACGAGGTCCTCAGCATGGTGCAGAAAGTTTCGAAAACCGACGTCAACGTCCTGATAACCGGGGAGAACGGCACAGGGAAGGAACTTATCGCAAGGGAACTGCACAACCACTCAGCACGTAAAAACGAGGTTTTTATATCGGTAGACATGGGTTCTATTTCCGAAAACCTTTTTGAAAGCGAACTTTTCGGGCATGTAAAAGGATCCTTTACCGATGCGAGGGAGCACCGGGCGGGTAAATTCGAAGCGGCAAACGGGGGTAGCCTTTTCCTAGATGAAATCGGCAACCTTTCGCTCAATGCCCAGGCAAAACTCCTCTCGGCTATACAGAACAAGGTGATTGTAAGGGTAGGATCCAACAAGGAAATCAGCGTCGACATCCGGTTGATTTGCGCCACCAATGTGAATCTCGATAAAATGGTGGCCGAGGGGCTATTCCGCGAAGACCTGCTGTACAGGATCAACACCATCCGGATCGAGGTGCCGCCCTTACGAGACCGGGGGGAGGATATCCTGTTGCTGGCCGATTTTTACCTGAACCGCTTTACGGCCAAATACGGGAAGCCCGGCCTGCGGATCAACCAGGCGGGACAGGAAAAACTAATGGCTTATAGCTGGCCGGGAAATGTCAGGGAACTACTGCACGCCGTAGAAAGGGCGGTAATATTATCAGAGGGTAACATCCTGAAGGCAGAAGATTTTCCTTTGACTATGAAACCCTCCTACAGCCCGGAATCCGGTACAGGAACCCTGGAAGATATGGAATGGCGGATGATCAGCAATGCCCTGGACCAAAACGACGGCAATTATACGGCGGCCGCGGAACAATTGGGGATCTCGAGGCAAACCCTGTATAACAAGATGAAAAAGTTACGACCCTGATGGCCAGCCGGAATTTTTATACGCAGATGATCCTCCGGGTGATCATGATTGGCCTCACCGCCATCGGCCTGGCTTTCGCCGTATTGAACGCCTGGTACCTGGCCCTGGCCGTAGCTTGCATCTTGATGGTCCTGCAGTTGTATTCATTGATTCATTACATCAACAGCACCAACCGGAAGATCGCCTATTTTTTCGATGCCATCCGCAATGAAGATTTTACGCTTCGCTTTCCCGAAAAGGTCTCCATAGAATCTTTTAAAGAACTAAACCGCAGCCTGAACCGGGTTAACGGCCTGATACAGGAAGTGCACCTTCAGCTTCAGGTTCGTGAGCAGTATTACCAGCAGATTTTAAAGCAGGCCAACATCGGTATCATGACCTATAATACAAAGGGCCATATCCTCTTTTCCAATCCGACGCTCGAAAAGCTTTTCAATTATAAACCCCTGAACCACATCAAGCAACTGGCGCATGTAGACCCCGGATTATACGATATCTTTGCGCGGCTCCAACCCTTTGACCGCAAGCTGTTCCAGCTCTCCAACGAGCGCGAAAAAACCCAATTGGCATTACAGGCCAGCTCCCTGTCGCTTGAAGGAAAATCGCTGCTCCTGGTCACGGTCCAGGATATTCACAAAGAGCTCGATGAGAAAGAAACGGATTCCTGGGTACGGCTGATCCGGGTGATGACGCATGAAATAATGAATACCATTACGCCCATTACTTCCATCTCCGAATCTATTCTAAAATATTACAAGTCGGAGCACGGCTATGTATCCCCCGGGGATTTCAGTCAGGGCCAGATTGAAAACACGGTGAAAGGTCTCGAAGTCATTAAAGCACAGGGGGGCGACCTGATGCAGTTTGTACAATCGTACCGCAGTTTCCTGAACCTGCCGCCACCCGATAAGGCACTGGTACCTGCACAAAAATTACTGGAGCGTTTTATGCTGATCATGGACCAGCAAA
>Ga0209347_1004705_pt1 | contig 13840 bp, 14 predicted proteins | sample AutmiccommuBRH23_FD_187382 | JGI IMG/M metagenome (GOLD analysis project Ga0209347, IMG submission 187382) | Deep subsurface microbial communities from Mt. Terri, Switzerland - Autotrophic microbial communities BRH/23 (SPAdes) (version 2) | ecosystem: Environmental > Aquatic > Deep subsurface >... | reverse complement strand
CGTGGATTTCTCGAGGCGTTTCGCAAAGAGGCAGACGCCGCTGCCATCCCACCAGACGATTTTCACCCGGTCCGCCGCTTCGCCCGGAACACATAAAGCGCGCCGCTGAACGGGTCGCTGCCAGCATCGCGCACCAGGGACAGCAGGCTGTCCGGTCCTTTGTATGCGCCGGCTCTGCCCCATTGATTATGCGCGTGTTCTATTGCGGCTGCAGCCTTCAGAAGGAGCGGTGAAGCTGCAGGAGGGCGCGCATGCCGGATGGTGGATACGGATTTGTCGGTCGTTGCGAGGTTGTGGAGCCTCGGCGGAGGAACCGGCGCTGGCCTGACGATGTGAAGGCCGGGATCGTGGCGGAGAGCCTGCAGCCCGGTGTTCGCGTGGTGGATGTCGCGCGGCGTCATGACATGCAGGCCCACCATCTTTCCGAATGGCGTCGGCAGGCGCGGCAAGGGCTGCTGACCCTGCCGGCGGATCTGTTGGCGAGGCCTGGATTATCCTGCAACATCCCCTCGGAGCCGAACTTTGTGCCCTTGGCGATTGGACAGCATTCCGACCTGCCGGCGGAGGCGTCCTTGCCTACTGAGGTTGGTGAATCGCCGTCGGGTATCATGACGGTGGAAATCGGTGCCGATGTCGTGCTGCGGGTTCCGGGCGACGTTGCGGTCGACCGGATAGCGGCCGTGGTTCGAGCCCTGCGCGGGGCGCCATGATCGTCGCCGGGCAGCGTCTGCCGATCCTGATCGCGACGAAGCCGGTCGACTTCCGGTGTGGCCATCAGGCGCTGGCGCTGATGGTGCAGACCGAGCTCAAGCTCGACCCGCATTCCGGGGTGACGGTGGTGTTCCGCTCGAAGCGTGGCGGCAGGTTGAAGATCCTGGTGTGGGACGGCACCGGGATGGTGCTGATCTACAAGGTCCTGGAACAGTGCAGCTTTGCTTGGCCGAAGGTTCAGGACGGGGTGATGCGGCTGTCCCGGGCTCAGGCGGAAGCTCTGTTCGAAGGTCTGGATTGGCGCCGGACAGTTGCGCGCCGGGTGCAGCCGCCGACTGCGGCAGGATGACTCACCGGGTCATTTTAGGCGCTGTTTTATTGGCGTTTTTGTCTCGGATCGGGTAGGACGGCGCATGCCGCCGCCCTTCGATCTCAGCCAGTTTCCAGACCTTCCACCCGAGGTGGCGAAGGCCTTTGCCGCGATGCAGTTCGAGCTCTCGGTCGAGCGTGCAGCGCGCCAGCATGAGCAGGCTGTGGTGGCCGAGAAGGATGCCTTCATCACCGCGCTGCAGGCGCTGATCGAGAAGCTGGAAGGCCAGGTTCTGGATTACCGGCGCACGAAGTTCGGGCCGAAATCCGAGAAGCTGGACCCGGCGCAGTTGGAACTGGCGCTGGAAGATCAGGAAACCGCCATCGCCGAGACCCAGGCACAGATCGCGGCCCTTGAGGAGATGGCGGCCCGCGAACCGGATCCTGAGAAACGTATGCCGCGAGCGCCCCGCAAGGCGCGTGCGCTGCCTGAAAGCCTGCCGCGCGTCGAGCGCATCGTCGAGCCTGACAGCATTGCGTGCCCCTGCGGCTGCGGGGACATGGTGCGGATCGGCGAGGACCGGACCCAGCGGCTGGATTACATCCCGGCGCGCTATCAGGTGATCGTCACGGTCCGCCCCCGCTATGCCTGCCCCAAAGGGCGCGCGGGTGTGGTGCAGGCCAAGGCACCCGCACATCTGCTGGAAGGGAGCTGGCCGACCGAGGCGCTGCTCGCGCAGATCGCGGTGTCCAAACATTCCGAGCACATGCCGCTGAACCGACAGGCCGTGGTCATGGCGCGGCATGGCGTGCCGATCGACCGCTCGGTGCTGGCCGACTGGATGGGCCGGACCGGCGCCCTGATCGCGCCGGTGGTCGAGCATATGGCCAAGCGATTGATGGCCGACAGCACCCGGTTCCATGTCGATGAGACGACCGCCCCGGTACTGGACCCGGGGCGCGGCAAGACGAAGACCGGCTATCTCTGGGCAGTCTTTCGAGATGACCGGGGGTGGGGCGGCACCGCCCCGCCGGGCGTGGTGTTCCACTACCGGCCGGGGCGGAAGGGCGAGTATGCCGCTGAAATCCTCGACGGCTTCGACGGTACGATCCAGGTCGATGCCTATGGCGGCTACTCACACCTCGGCACACCGAAACGTGCAGGCGGCGCCCCCCTGCGGCTGGCCTTCTGCTGGGCACACGGGTGGCGCAAACTGATCAAGGCCAAGCCGCAGAAGGGCTCGCCCATCGTGGACGAGGCCCTGCTGCGCATCGCTGCCCTCTACAAGGTTGAGGATGCCATCCGCGGGTCTGACCCCGATAATCGCCGGGCCGTCCGGCAGGAATGGTCCCGACCGCTGGTGGACGAGTTCTTTGCTTGGCTGGCGGCCCAGGCAAAGCGCGTCTCGCGAAAATCCGACCTCGGCGAGGCCATGGCCTATATGCTGAAACGCCAGGACGGCTTCCGGCTGTTCCTGGACGACGGCCGCGTCGACATCGACTCCAACCTTGTAGAAAACGCCATCCGCAGTCCGGCCATGAACCGGCGCAACGCTCTCTTCGCAGGACACGACGAGGGTGGCCGGAACTGGCCCCGCTTCGCCAGCCTGATCGGCACCTGCAAGATGACTGGCGTCGAGCCCTATGCTTACCTGCGCGATCTCTTCACCAGCATCGCCAAGGGCCACCCGGCCAAGGATATCGGCGCGCTGATGCCATGGGCCCATGCCCCTCTGCCATCACTCTGATCTCACTGCGCAAGCGATAACCCAATGGCGCGCGGCCGCCGCATACGGTCCAGCGGCTCGACCACCGGCAACTGAGGCCAGAAGCTAGCCATGTCGTGGGTGCGCCCGGAGGAAATATCTTCCGGGCGCATTCAAGATCTGCTGACGAACACAAACTCAAATTCTCGACGCGGGACAGTCAAAGCCCGCACGATCTACGCCCGTCTCGACGATTGGAATCGGGGGCGTCGGTGATCGCTGCGCTCATCACAGAGATCGCCGGATCGGCAAGGGCACGCGCGATGCTGCGCTTCGCGTCACAGGCGTAGCGATCTTTTGTTCCTGGTTGCCCTGCGGCGCCCTTAGAGCGGCTCACGCAAGAACTTCGAGAGAGGACTGCCCGTTCTCTTGACACACCTGACGCGCTTTCGTTCGCACGTGGCGCCTCCAGCTTGCGGGGATGGATCCAAAACGTTCGTCGGCAACCTCACAAGAGCCTGGCCTCCAGAGTGTGAGCCCGGCGCAAGCCTCCAGAAAAATTCTGGCTACCGATCTGACTGCGATGGCCGGGGTTTCCCGCACCCAAACCTGCCGCGGTCCGTGCTTGCACCCGTCCGCTCGAAAAGGGCTGTCAGGCGGTTGAGCGCGTTGCGGGACAGAACGGGACCTTCCTTCCCGGCGATCGATTATTCCATCCCAAGCCAAATCACTCCGACCCGCACATTCTCCATTCTCCGCGCTGGGACGGAGGCACTCTCCACAGGATCCCGACGGCCTCGGAGTCCCGGACAACATGACCCAGCGTTCCGCGCAGTTGTGGGGCGGGCGCCTCAGCCTTCCGGACAGGCCGCGCCCGTCTCTATCCAGGCGCGCGTCAGCTCGCCGAAGATCTCCTGCGTTCCGGGCACAGGCTCGCGTCCTACGCCCGGGTGCCATCCCCAGCCAACCAGCCCGTCCTCGGCGTTATGCTCCTGAAGCTCCGCCAGGGTCCGGTCGCCGTTGCGCGCCGGATCCTTGAGCTGATTGCAGATCTCGGCGCGGGATTTGCCGATCCACGCCTGTTCCAGTGGCGCCAGCATCCACGGCGAATGCCCCGGGATCGAGCCTTCGTCGGAGGCGAAGGTGACGTTGTCGGCGCCGTGGCAGGTGCTGCACCGCATGCCCGGCGCCCCGAAGTCGGCATCGCCGCGGACCACCGGCGGTTCATGAATCCGCATCTCCATGCCCTGCCGCGGCGTGTTGTCGGCCGGGTGACAGTTCAGGCAGCGCGGATGCTCGATGACCTTCGCCATCTCGTTGAACAACGCCACCGAGCGGTCGCCTTCGTCGCTGATCTCGTTGAACTCGTCGACCGTGCGAAGACCATTCACCTCCTCCGCCTGCACGACGGGGGCGAGAGAGAGAAGGGCGAGCGGCAGAACCGCGATAATGCGTCCGAGGGCGTTCATGCCTGCACTCCTGCGATGAAGGGCAACCGGGTGACGGTCTGGCCTGTAAGCGCCCGCCAGGCATTGGCGACCGCCGGGCCGATCGGCGGCGTTCCGGGTTCGCCCACCCCGATCGGCTCGAAGGTGCTGTCGAGGACGGCGACCTCCACTTCCGGCATCTCGTGGATCCGCAACATCCGGTAGGTGTCGAAATTGTCCTCGGCGACTCGGCCGCCGGGCAGCAGCGAGATCTGGTTGTAAAGGATCGCCGTCAGCCCATAGCCGATGCCGCCCTCCATCTGGGCGCCGATCACGTCCGGGTTGACCGCCACGCCGCAATCGATGGCGCACCAGACCTTGTGGACGCGCGGCATCCCGCCCTCGTTCGAGACCTCGGCGATCTGCGCGACATAGGTGTTGAAGCTCTCGTGCAGCGCCACGCCGTAGCCGCGGTCGCCCTTGACGCGCTGGCCGTCCCAGCCGGCCATCTCAGCCACCCGCTCGAGCACGGCCCGGTCGCGTCCGGCGTCGCCGCGCAGCAGGTCGAGCCGGCCCTGCACCGGATCCTTGCCCCCCGCCTCCAGAAGCTGGTCGAGGAACACCTCGGTCGCATAGCCGGTGTGGGTGTGGCCAACGGATCGCCACCACAGGACCGGGACCGGCGTCTCCATCCGAACCCATTCGGTGCGGAAATCGGTCATGTCGTAGGGCATCTTGGTCGCGCCCTCGTAGGCCGAGGGGTCGAGCCCCTTGTCCATCATCGCCTCCATCGGGCCGCCGGCCATGATCGACTGGTTCGCCAGCACGTCGAGCCAGCCGACGATGTTGCCGTCGGCGTCGATGCCGCCGCGCATCCGGTGAACCGTCATCGGCCGGTAGTAGCCGCCGTGCAGGTCGTCCTCGCGCGTCCAGAGCAGCTTCCAGGCGCCGTCGCGGCCGGCCGCCTTGGCGATCGCGGCGATCTCGGCGGCAAGATGCGCGTCGGGCTGTGCCCGCCGCCCGAAGCTGCCGCCGGCGAACATCACGTTGATGGTGATCTGCGAGGGATCGATGTCGAGCGTCTGCGCGATCACCGGCTTGTCGAGCGAGGGAAACTGGGAGCCCATCCACAGCTCGGCCGCGCCGTCGCGCACCTCGAGCACCGCGTCCAGCGGCTCGAGCGGCGCATGGGCGAGGTACGGAAACCGGAACTCGGCCTCCAGCACCTGCGCGGCCCCGTTCAGGATGGCATCGACGTCGCCTGTCTCCTCGGCCACCAGCCCACCCTGGGCCGCGGCCTGCGAGAAGGCCTCGAGCATCTCCTCCGAAGAGCGGGTTTCGGCCTCGCTCTCGTCCCATTCCACCGAAAGCGCCTTGCGGCCCTTGAGCGCCGCCGCCGTCGAGGTCGCATAGACCGCGACGCCGAACGGGATCTCTCGCACGGCAACGACTCCGGGGACCGCGAGCGCCTGCGACGCGTCGAAGCTGGCGACGCGCGCGCCGAAGGCGGGCGGATGCTGGACCACGACCGTTTCCATGCCGTCACGGTAGACGTCCAGCGTGAACTGCACGGCGCCGGTCGCCTTGGCCCGGCTGTCGAGCTTGTGAACCCTGGACCCGATCAGGGTGAACTGCGACGGGTCCTTGAGCGCCGGATCCTCGGGGGGCGTCATGCCCGCGGCACGCTCGGCCAGCGCACCGAAGCGCGCACTCTGGCCACTGGCGGCATGGCGAACGACGCCCTGCGCGACCTCGATCTCCTCCGCGGGAACCCCCCATTCTTCGGCCGCGGCGGCGACCAGCATCGCCCGGGCCGCGGCGCCGGCCTTGCGCATCTGCATGTAGGAATTGGCCATTGCGGTCGAGCCGCCGGTCCCCTGCATGCCGAAGAAGAGGTTTGCTCCTCGACACCGCGGACATGTACGGCCCCTTCACGAACGAGGTTCTTGTCGGCAAGGCCATCGCGGACCGGCGAGACAAGGTTGCCCTTGTCACCAAGTTCGCGAACGTGCGCGGCGAGAATGGCGAATATCTGGGTATTCGCGGCGACGCCGATTATGTGCGCCAAGCCTGCGACGCGTCGCTGAAGCGGCTTGGGGTGGACCACATCGACCTGTACTATCAGCACCGGGTGGACCCGAACACGCCGATCGAGGAAACGGTTGGCGCCATGGCCGAATTGGTGAAGGCCGGCGAGGTCCGCTATCTCGGCCTGTCCGAGGCCGCCCCCGACACTATCCGCCGCGCCCATGCCGTTCACCCCACGGCGCTTCAGACCGAATATTCGCTGTGGAGCCGCGAGCCCGAGGAGGCGATCCTGCCTACGGTGCGCGAGCTGGGCATCGGCTATGTCGCCTACAGCCCGCTCGGGCGCGGCTTCCTGAGCGGACAGATCCGCCGTATCGAGGATCTGGCCGAGGACGACTATCGCCGCAACGCGCCGCGCTTTCAGGGGGAGAACTTCCAGAAGAACCTCGATCTGGTGGCCGAGATCGAGACGATGGCGCGCGAGAAGGGCTGCACACCGTCCCAGCTGGCGCTTGCCTGGCTGCTGGCGCAGGGCGACGACATCGTGCCGATCCCCGGCACCAAGAAGCGTTCGCGGCTCGAGGAAAACGTGGGCGCCGTCGATGTGCGGCTGACGCCTGAGGATCTGGCCCGGATCGACCGCATCCTGCCGCCGGGTGCCGCCGCGGGAACGCGCTATGCCGCGCCCCAGATGCAGGCGCTGAACCGATGAGCGGCGACCGGCTCGAGGGTAACGTCGCGATCGTCACCGGCGGCGGGCGCGGCCTTGGTCGGGCGATGGTGCTTGGCCTTGCCGGCGCGGGCGCGCGGGTCATCACGACGGCGTCGCGCGAGGCGGCCGAAGTCGAGGCCGTGGCCCGCGAAGCCGGGGACGACCGGGTTGTCCCGGTGCTGGCCGATGTCGCGCGCGAGGAAGATTGCGCGCGCGTCGTCGCAATGGCGAGCGACCGCTTCGGCCGGCTCGACATGCTGGTCAACAACGCCGGTCGCGGGATGAAGCATGTCAGCCAGCGCTTTCTGACCGAGCCGACCCGGTTCTGGGACACCGACCCGGAGGTCTGGCGCATGGTGATCGACATGAACGTGAACGGACCGTTCCTGATGTCGCGGGCGGCAGCCCCGGTGATGATCGCGGCCGGTCGCGGGCGCATCGTGAACATCACGATGAATCAGGCCACCATGCGCCGGCGCGGCTTCTCGCCCTATGGCCCGCCCAAGGCGGCGCTGGAATCCGAGACGATCGTCTGGGCGCAGGATCTGGACGGCACCGGGGTGACGGTGAACGGGCTTCTGCCGGGTGGTGCGACGGCGACAGGCATGATTCCGGACGGCCTTCCGCAGGAGGTACGAAGCGGGCTGCTCGGCCCCGCGATCATGGTCTCGCCGCTTCTCTGGCTTGCCTCGGACGCGTCGGACGGAGTGACCGGCCGGCGCCTCGATGCCTCGCGCTGGAGGGGAGAGCTGTCGGAAGCCGAGGCGGCCGAGGCGGCGATGGACGACGCCGGCTGGGCCGTCGTCTGACGACGGGAGGTCCGTTTCCGCCGACGCGGCGCGTCCGCCGCGGTCGGTGGTCACGGTGGTGAGCAGGGCGGTTCGACCGTGATGCAGGGCTTATGGAGCACAGAAAGGTCGCGAAGCGGATCCTCACGGCGGCGGGTCTGATCACAATGATCTCTCCGTGGATCGCCGACATGGGGCGCACGCACATGCGCAATCCGCGCTGGCCTCCACACCCCAAGCAGCACGATGCACAGACCATCGCGCTCGGGACGCTGCTGGGCGCCGCCAGCGTGTATTCGTCCATCGCCGGACCGGCGACTGGCGAACGAACCTTGTCGCCAGCGGCACCCTTGGCGCGGCTTTCTGGGTCGGACAGGACGCGACGGGCGAGTGGCCGGAATTCCCGGCCAGCTCATCGCCGATGCCGTCATGGTGCCACTCGTCGCCTTGGCCTGCGTCATCGGAACGCGAGACGAGGAAACCTGAACAGCAGGCAGGCTGCCGCAGGATGCTCCTACCGCTTCCCGCGGAACACGGACTTGCTCAAGCGCGAGCGCTGCCGGCTGTCGCCTCGGCCGCCGCGAACAACTCTTCGTCGTCGATCTCGTGCCGCGCGGCCAGGAGGCTGCATTGCAGTCGGTCCGCCAAGGCTGCGGTCACCGAGGGATGAAGCCAGCGGCGGATGATCCCGTACCGATGGTGGCCGACCACGACCAGATCGGCCTGCACATCCGCGGCAACGGCGACGATGCGGTCGGTCGGCTCGCCGGTTTCCAGATGCGCGCGCGGCGAAAGCCCCATCCGCCTCAGTCGTGAAAGGCCCTCTTCGAGGATCCTGCGATACTCGTCCATGTCCTCGGGCGCCGCGTATGGCGCCGCGGTTCCCGCCATCGACGCGCTGACGCTCATGTCGACCACCGCCAGCAGCACCACGTCCGCGCCGCAGATCTGCGCCAGCCGGGCGCCTTCCCGCAGCGCAAGCCGGCCTTCCGTCGTGCCATCGTAAGCCAGAACGATCGTGCGGTACATTTGAATCCGTTCCTGGTTGATATTCCACTGCTCCGGATCTAGATAGCAGTCTATCTAGTAGGGTGCAATGAAGGTAGATGCCGGAAGACGTGGAATTTGCAATCGAGCTCGGCAAGGTGGCCCGTCGCTGGCGGACCCGGCTGGACTCGCGCCTGCGCAGCATGGGGCTCACCCAGGCGCGCTGGATGGCGCTTCTCGAACTTTCGCGGGCCGCCGGCCTGACCCAGCGCGATCTCGCCGCGACGCTGGGCATCGAGGGGCCGACGCTGGTCCGGCTCCTCGACGGGCTAGAAGAGCAGGGGCTGATCGAGCGGCAATCCTGCCCGGACGACCGGCGGGCGAAGCGGGTCCGCCTGACCGAGGCCGCGGCGCCGGTGCTGCGGGAGATCCGCAAGATCGCCGATGCGACGCGCGGGGAGCTTCTCGAGGGGGTCGACCCGGCCGACCTGTCCGTCGCCCGGCGGGTGCTTGCGATGATTTCCGAACGGTTGGAGCATACCGAGTGAACAAGATCACCGAACTGCGAAAGGACACCGACGAGCGAGAGCTCAACCGCAGTGAACCGGTGCCGGAGGCTGCGCCTGCCGCACCACCGGAGGCGGAGGCACCGCCCGCCCGGCGTCGTGGGCGCCCGCTGCGCATCGGCATTTTCCTGCTGGTGATCGCGGCGCTTGCCGTCTTCGGCGGGCGCTGGCTCGCGGCGCGCTGGTCCCAGGTCTCCATCGACGATGCACGCATCGCCGCCAGCCTCGTCACGGTGTCCAGCGAGGTCAGCGGCGAGGTGCTTGCGATTCCGGTCACGGCGGGCGCGCGCGTCGAGGCAGGCGACCTGCTGGTGTCCATCGACCGCGAGCGGGCCGAGCTCATCGTTGCCGGTACGGAGGCACGGATCGCTGCGCTCGACGCGCAGGTCGAGCAGCTTCGGGCCCAGAAGGACATGATCCGCGCGCAGATCGAGAGCCGGATTGCCGCCGCGCGGGCGCAGATCGCCGCCGCCGAGGCGAACCATGCCGCAAGCGAAGCCGATTTGCGCAACGCACAGAGCCATTTCGACCGGATCGCCACCCTGGCGAGCCGGCGGATCGCGACGCCGCAGGACGAGGAGGACGCGCAGGCCAGGCTCGACGCCGCGCGTCAGCAGGAGCTGGCGACGGCCGCCGCGGTCGAGGCCGCGCAGGCCAATCTGGACATCGTCCGGTCCGACGCGGGCGAACTGGCGGTCATAGATCACCAGATCGCCAGGCTCGAGGCCGAGAAGACCGGCCTCGAGGCCGAGCGGGCGCGAACACTGATCGACCTGCGGGACAGGGAAGTGTCGGCGGCCGTCGACGGCGTGGTGGACGCGACCTTCGTCGATGAGGGCGAATACGTCGCGCCGGGGACCCGACTTCTGATCTACCACCGGCCCGACGAGGTCTGGGTAGACGCGAACGTGAAGGAGACGGACCTGCGCAAGATCCGCCTCGGCGCGCCCGCGACGATTTCGGTCGACGCATATCCGGGCCGCGCGTTCCGCGGCGAGGTCGATCGCTTGGGCGGTGCAGCGACCAGCCAGTTCGCGCTGCTCCCGAGCCCCAATCCCAGCGGCAATTTCACCAAGGTGACGCAGCGGGTGCCGATCCGGGTGTCGATCGACACCGAAGGCGAGGTCCTGGCCCCCGGAATGATGGTGGTGTTGAGCATCGATGTCGGCAACTGACGCGCTTTTCCAACGCTACGGCCCGGTCTACCGGACCTACGCGACCGGCACGGTGATGATCGCGACGATCTCGGTCGTGCTGTCGACGACGATCGTGAACGTCGCCATTCCGTCCGTAATGGGCGCTTTCGGCATCAGCGCGGTGCAGGCACAGTGGCTGTCGACCGGGTTCCTGGCGGCGATGACCGCGACCATGCTGCTTGGCGACTGGGCCGACCGGGCCTTCGGTCTGCGGCTGTCGCTGAACGTGGCGCTGGCGGTCTTCCTTGCAGGATCGGTGCTTGGCGGGCTCGCGCCCAACCATGGCATCCTGACGCTGGCGCGCGTGGTGCAGGGAGCGGCCGCGGGCGCGGTGCAGCCGCTGAGCATGATCCTGCTGTTCCGGGTCTTTCCCCCCGACAAGCGCGGCGCCGCGATGGGCATCTTCGGCATCGGCGTGGTGCTGGCCCCGGCGCTTGGACCCTGGGTCGGCGGTCTGCTGATCGACGCATTCGACTGGCGCTGGGTGTTCTATCTCGGCCTGCCGCCCGGCATCTTGGCGATGGTGCTCGCCAACCTGTTCGTGCCGGGGCGCGACGCGGCCGGGCCGCGGCCCGGCTTCGACTGGATGGGCCTCGGGCTGCTCGTGGCCTTCCTTGCCTCTCTGCTCAACGCGCTGACCAACGCGCAGCGGCTGGGGTGGAGTTCGGATCCGATCCTGCTTCAGTTCGCGATCTCCGTCGCGGCCGCGACCGGCTTCATCTTCTGGGAACTGCGCACGGCCAAGCCGATGCTCGACATGCGGCTGTTTCGCAACATTCCCTTCGCCTCGGCTTCGGTCGTCGCCTTCATCATGGGCGCCGGGATGTTCGGCTCGACCTACCTGGTTCCGCTGTTCGTGCAGACGATCCAGGGCTTCACCCCCACCCAGGCCGGACTCCTTCTGATGCCCTCGGGTTTCGTGCTGGTGCTCATCTTTCCCTTGGCCGGGCGGCTGTCGGACAAGCTGCCCGCGGCCCTGCTGATCGGGCTGGGCATGGCGCTGTTCGCCTGGTCCTCCTGGCTGACGGCCTCGGTCGAGATCAATACTGGCTTCTGGACCCTGGCCTGGTGGACGATCCTGTCGCGGGTCGGGCTGGGCTTCGTCTTCCCGGCGATTTCGGCGGGGCCGCTGAAGACGCTTCCGCGCGAGCTGATCGGGCAGGGCTCGGGCGCGATGAACTTCATCCGGCAGCTCGGCGGCGCCTTCGGCGTCAACCTGCTCTCGGTGTTCATGGAGCGTCGGACGATGCTTCACGCCGACGCCTTCGCCTCCACCCAGACGAGCGACAATCCCGCCACGATGGCGCTCCTGCAGGAGGTCGGCGGCATCATGCGTGTGGCAGGCCTGCCCGACACGCAGGTGATGGCGGGAGCCGCGCAGTTTCTTGGACAGACCATCGTCATCCAGGCGAACACCGCGGCATTCCGCGACGGGTTCATCGTGGTGACGCTGGTCTTTCTGATCGCGCTGATCCCGACCGCCATCATGCACTACGCCGTTCGGCGGACGACATCCTCCCGAGCCGTATCCCCGCCCGCAGGGAGCCGGGCCCGTGATCCTGTCCAGCAGCAGGGCCTTGCTGCGATGCCCGACAGAATACCGCCCGCACCTTCGATGAGCCGGGCATCTCTGGCGCCTAGACCGCCACCGCGGTGACGGGATCATACCGGCCGCCGCCATCGGAGGCGGCTCTGCCTATCCCAGATCAACGATCTCGGCATGGCATCCTGGGGGCAGCATCATGTGCAGGCGCCGTCATGCGGCGGGTGGACATGGGCGATCCCGTTGCACACGCGACGCGCAAGGCGGGATGACGGGCCTCGGCCCCTTACGCGGCGATATCTTCAACGCGACGGAGCCTCCGCGAGTGCCGTTTACGCTTGCCCGGTCAGACCGGGTCTGTTGGCCAGCAGGAAATCCCGGACCGACTGCGCCTTCTGCCCGGTCAACGCGTCCACGTCATCCGAGGCCACGTCCAGATACCCCTTGGCAATGGCGACGTCGAAGGACGAGAAGACATCCGCCACGAACTCCGGAAGGCCGTTTTCCTTCATCGCTTCAACCAGAGCGTCGCGCGTGATCGGGACGTAGGGGATTTTCTTCCGGCAACCTCGGACAGGATCGCGGCGATCTCGGCTTGGCTGACGGCCTCGAGTCCGGTAATGTCGCACAGGGTAGAGCCGGTCTCGGTCAACACGGCCGCGGCGGCGGCGCGGGCGCGATCGGTGCGCGTGACATAGCCCGCCTTGCCGTCGCCTGCCGCAGCGTAAAGCGTCACCGCGCCAATCGCCTGCTGCCCGCTCGACAGCAAGAGATCGGCGTAAAGGCAGTTGCGCAGGATCGTGTGGGGAATCCCGTCTGCTTGATCAGCGCCTCGGTCTCGCGGTGATCCACTGCGAAGCCGATCGGGTTGCCTTCGTCGGGATTGGTGAGCGAGGTGTAGACGACATGCGACACGGCGGCCTCCCGGCAGCCGAGATGGCGTTGCTGTGCGCGGCAAACCGTTTGCCCGGCTGAAGGTCGTCCGTCGAGATGATCAGCAGCCGCCCGCCGCCGGCGAAAGCCGCGCCGAGCGTGGCCGGGTCATCGTACTCACCCATCCTGACATTGACCCCGCGCGCGCATCGCGGCCGCCCGGCGCCTTCGACCAGCGCGCGAGCCTGCGGTTGCGTTCATCGGGATCGGGGCCGCTCACCGCCTCGGCCAGCCTCCTGCCGTGCCGGCGTTCCGCGCGGCTGTCGTGCGCGGCCCTCAGGACGCCGCCTGGGTGGCGGCCTCGTCCAGGCGGCCCTGGCGGGTGACCCGCCCCACCAGGCGAGCTCGTCGAGCATCTGGCCGGCCGACGGCTCGCACAAGCTGTAGGAGAGGGCATCCGTGGGAGAGGTTATTATCATCGGCGTCGAACTGGCAAAGAACGTGTTCCAGGTTCACAGGGCTGCGGCGGACGGGTCCGTCCTGTTCCGAAAGAAGCTGTCACGGCCGCAGTTCGCCCGGTTTATGGCGCAGCAGCCGCGATGCCTTTTGGCAATGGAGGCCTGCGCCAGTGCGCACCATTGGGCGCGGGAGATGGCGCGACACGGGCACGAGGTCCGGCTGATCGCGCCCCGCTACGCCAAGCCTTTAATGAAGCGGCAGAAGAACGACGCCGCGGACGCGCTATTATGGGATTCCGGTGTTGTCAATGGCTTACGGGCCAGAGAAGGTTGTCTGGCCGACCTGAAGGCGCAGGGCGTGACGATCATCTTGACCACCCATTACATCGAAGGGGCCGAGGCGATCGCCGACCGGGTGGGCGTGATCAACAAGGGCGAGATCCTGCTGGTCGAGGACAAGGTCGGGCTGATGACCCGGATGGGCCAGAAGCAGCTGCAGGTCGATCTGGCCGGGCCGCTGACGGCCGTGCCCGAGG
>Ga0209347_1004704_pt1 | contig 13841 bp, 14 predicted proteins | sample AutmiccommuBRH23_FD_187382 | JGI IMG/M metagenome (GOLD analysis project Ga0209347, IMG submission 187382) | Deep subsurface microbial communities from Mt. Terri, Switzerland - Autotrophic microbial communities BRH/23 (SPAdes) (version 2) | ecosystem: Environmental > Aquatic > Deep subsurface >... | reverse complement strand
CGTCGAGTCCAGCCGCTTGGCCTTCGCCGACGCCGGTGTGGACCCGTCCGACATCCAGGCCCTGTATGTCGGCAACGTCGGCTCGGTCGGCTTCAACTATGAGAACTCCACCGGCCTGATGGTCGCCCACCATGTCGGTGTGGTGCCCGCCGGTGCGGTGCGCGTCGAGGCCGCTTGCGGCACCGGCGCGTGGGCGCTGCACCTTGGCTGCGTGGCGATCCTCTCGGGCCTGTACGACACCGTGATGGTGCTCGGGGTCGAGAAGATGAATGACCTGGCCACGGTCGAGGGCACCTCGATCATCGCCCAGGCCGCTGACTCCAAGGAGGAGTACTTCTCCGGGCTTACGTTTCCCTCCGGGGTGGCGCTGTCGGCCCGCAAGTACATGCAGACCTACGGGCTCACCGAGGAGGACCTGGCCCACACCTCGGTCAAGAACCACCACTACGGCGCCCGCAACCCCTACGCCCACCTGCGTTTCGAGTGCACGGTGGAGGAGGTCATGCGTTCGGCCAAGGTCGCCGACCCGCTGAAGCTCTATGAGGTCTGCCCGATGACCGATGCCTCATCGGCCCTGATCCTGTGCCGCGAGGAGATCCTGCGCGATCAGCCCGACAAGCCGCAGGTGTATGTCACCGCCACCCAGATGGCCACCGGCACCTGGTACGCGGCGACCGACACGCTCGATGACGCCTACCAGTTGTTCGCCAAGCCCGCCCAGCGGGCCTACGCGATGGCGGGCATCACCGCCGACGATGTCGATGTCGCCGAGATCTACAATTCGTTCGCGATCCAGGAGCCGCTGGGCATCGAGGGCCTCGGCTTCGCAGAGCAGGGCAAGGGCTGGCAGGGCGCCGCTGACGGCTCGACCTGGATGGACGGCAAGGTCGCCGTCAACCTCTCGGGCGGCCTGCTGTGCAAGGGCCATCCGCTCGGGGCGACCGGCGCCACCCAGGCCGTGGACATCGTGGAGCAGTTGCGCGGCACCGCCCCGCCCGACATGCAGCGCAAAGATGCCGAGATCGGCATCTCGGCCTGCCGTGGCGGCCCCGGCGCGGTCGGCGCCATCCACGTCTACCAGCGCCTGGAGGGATGACATGACCGTCTCGGCGATCGAGTTCTCCCGGCTGGGGCCGCCCAAGCTGCGTCTCTACGCGATGCGCTGCACGGCGTGCAACGAGTTGAGTCCCTGGTGGGAGCATCACCACTGCTACAAGTGCGGATCGCCCGACCTGATTGAGCAGGAACTCTCGGGGCGCGGTCAGATCAGCAACTACACCGTGGTCTACTACCCGCCGCGCGATTTCCTGGGCCAGGAGCCCTATGTCGTGGGCCACATCACAATGGATGAGGGCGTGCTGCTGCCCGCGCCGGTCGTTGGGGTCGCCCCAGAGGATGTCGAGGTCGGTACCCGCGTGAAGGCCACCCTACGACGGATGAAGCTCGGTCACGAGGGTGACATCTACTACTCGCAGAAGTTCGTCATCGACAACGAGGCGACTCCGGCTGCCTGAGTCTCCGGTGGACGAGCGCGAACCGAACGGGCGCCTGCGGGCGCCCGTTCGCGTTCGGTGGCTGGCCGCCGTGTCCCGGGGCCGCTCGGACAGGCTGTTCGTATCGGTAGGACAGGTCGAGGCGCCAGGGGCGTGGGCGGCTCGGTCCCACCCGGCTCACCGCCGCGCCGACCGCGGGACCTACGCGCCTGCAGCGACCGGCCGCGGGCTCACGATGAGCGCCCGCACCCGTCCCCCCCGCACGTCGGCCCGAAGGCGCGCGCGAAGAGCACGCTCCCCGGCGTTGCGGCCGGAGACAAGCCGCCGCACGGCTCCGCGTCCGCGGGCCGCCGCCGGATACAGTCGGGCCAGCCGCGCCATGCCATCCCCGACCCTCAGGCCACGCTTGGTCCGCCAGCCCGAAGAGAGGCGGATCCAGCGCACACCCGCGTGGGTTGCGTCGCATGTGCCATTGGTGAGCACGGCGATGCCGCCGGACCGCCATCGCAGCAGGCAACCCGCCCCGCCCTGGCGGGTCGTATCCGGCGGCCCGAATGCGGTCAGCGCGCCGGTCAGGGCACTGCGGTGCGGGGCCCAGCCACCCAGGAATGCCGCGCCCGCCGAGGTGACCGCCACCGTGCTCGTCGGAGCGCCCGCGCCGGGGGCGGCGACCGGGGTGGGGAAGGAAAGGCCGGCCCAGGTGAGCATCGACCGGTAGACCGCCAGGACCTTGCGCGCGTAGTCGGGATCGGTGGCCCAGTTGCCGTCGCCCATCTGCTCCCAGAGGGGCGCCTTCCCCTTGGGGGTGACCAGATCGAAGCGGATGTCGACGTTGGGTCGGGCGGTCGCGTCGGCGCGGGCGGTGGGGGAGGCGTAGGCCCACAGGTGCTGAATCTGGGCCCGCACCCCGGTCACGGGGTCCGGAAACGCCAGGCCGCGCCGGCATGAGTCGCAGGCCCCGAGTCCCGAGAAGTTGTGATCTGAGGGCAGCACTTGGCCGCCGTAGCGCAGATAGCCGGTCTCGAGCATCGATTGGGCGAAGGCGATATCGCCGCGCACCCCCTGCGCATTGCCCTCATCGATGAAGATCCGCGCCAGGGTCGCCACCGGGGTGGGACTGGTCGAGCGCACCTTGGTGGACGCGTACCAGCCGGCCAGTTGCTCTGCCGAAAGGGCTGCTGGTCCGAGCACGGGCGTGCCGAGGGTGGGCGCGGGTGATGGAGCCACGGGCGGTGACTGGGCGTGCGCTGCACTCGGGGCGAGCGCGGCGATAGCCAGCGCGAACCACGCCAGCAGGGCCGCCGGAGAGGCGGTGAACGGGATAGGCATTGCCCGTATGTATCGGCCCGCGGGCCGCCGGTCCACCTTTTCGGGCCTCAGCGACGCACCGGGGCGATGAGGTCCGCCACCCGGGAGAGGGTCGCGGCGCTCGACGGTACCCGGATCACTCGCTGGGCATAGCGGTCGTAGCGGGTGGGCGCGGCTCCGATCAGGATCACGCCCGCTCCGCGCGTGAGGGGAACCGAGGGCAGCAACGAGATCGGAACGGTGCGCAGATCCGAGTCGATCACCAGCAGCAGATCGCATTCGCCCGCCAGCTCCCAGGCGCGCTCGACCGCCTTCTTGGGGAGGGCCTCGTTCCAAAGGGTGCCGTCTGGGCGCAGCGGGTAGGCGCAAGCGGGACTCGCGCAGCGCGGCACCCCGTCCGGGGACTCGGCGACCAGGCGTGCGGTCTCATCCAGTCCATAGCGCCCACCGCAGCGCTCGCAGCGGGCGCTGAGGACGTTGCCGTAGACCTCGACCACGTCGTGAGAGCCGGCCCGCTCATGCAGGCCGTCGACGGCCTGCGTGATGATCGCCGAGACCGCCCCCGCATACTGGAGGCGCGCGAGCGCGGTATGCGCCGGGGTGGGTTCGCGCGCGGCCGCGGCACGCGCAGCGGGGAGAAAATGCTCCCAGAAGTCACCCGGAGCGGTGAGCAGCGACTCCAAATCGGCGCGCTTGGACCACTCACCACGCGCGGCCTCGGTCGCGGCGATCCCCTGCGGGTCGAGGCGCTGGCCGGCGAGCACGACGGTGCGCTCCGCGCTCAGCAGTGCCGTGGCAAGCGCCTCGACATCATCCCGATCCGGCGTCATCGCCGATTGATCCTACTCCCGGTCCCCGTTTGCCCGACGCCGATAATGCGGGGGTGAGGCGGTCCAGGCTGCGCAGCCCCGAGAAGATCGTCCAGCCCGATCCGACCGCAGCTGCGACCGACAGGCAGGCGAGTGCGGCGGTGAGGCCGAGCAGATCGCCGAGGACGCCGACGAGGATCAGCGGCACCGAGAACCCGCCCAAGTAGCAGGCCACGTAGTAGCTGGAGAGCAGTTTCCCGCGATCGGCAACAGGGGCGATCTGGGTGCACAGGTCGATTCCGCCCTTGAACACCAAGCCGGCTCCGGCCCCGGTCACCGAAACCGCGATCAGCGCGAGCGCCACCGATTCGCTGGGCGCCGCGAGCACCACTCCCATAGAGGCGATCGTTGCCCACACCAGCCCGCCGCCGATCGCCACCGGGGCCCGCAGGCGCGCGAGCAGGATCTGGCTGATCGCACCCGAGACCAGCACCAAGAAGCCGGCCGCTCCCACCAGCGCGTAGTTGCTCACCCCCAACTCACGCACCAGGAAGACCGGGATGAGGGAGAGCGCGACCCCGTCGAAGAGCGAGAAGAGCATCCCCGAGGGCACCAGCACGCGCCAGAAGACCGCCCGTTCGGCCGCCGGCACCTCCAACCGCAGGGTCAGCGGCCGCGCCGAGCGCACGGTGACCGTTTCGGGCAGGGTGAACACAAGACCAGCCGCGACCGCCAGCGCCACCAGGTGCAGTTCGAAGGGCAGGCGCAGCGGGTTGTCGGCGTACTGAGCCAGCACGCCGCCGATTCCCGGGCCGAGCCCGAGTCCCAGCCGTACCGAAATCGCTCCCAGCACCGAGGCGAACATGCGCCGCTCCGGTGCCGCCCCGTCGACCAGGAACGCCGTGCAGGTGCCGAAGAAGGCCCCGGTCGCGACCCCCTGAATGGCGCGCGCGCACAGGACGCCCCACAGCGGCGGCTCGGTCACCAGGAGGACCTGGCCCACGGCCAAGACCGCCAGGGCACCCAGCAGAACCGGCTTGCGCCCCACCCGGTCCGAGAGTTGACCGAGGGCCAGCATGGAAGGGACCAGCCCGATGACATAACAGACCATGAACAGCGTGACGACCGTGTCGCCGAACCCGAGTTCGTCCTGGTAGATCGGGATCAGCGGCGTGATCAGGCTCGTGCCTACGGCAAACAGCAGCAGCACCGACCAGGTGCGCCACACCCGGCTCATGTGCGCATCAACGCGGCAGCGCAGAACCCGTCTCCGTAGGAGACACGCACGGTGCGCAGTCCGAGGGCGCGGTATTCCCGGAGCACTCCATCCATCTCGGCCGCGCGCAGCCCCGAGATCACCGCTCCCGGAACAGGACCGGCCAGGGACAGCCGCCGGAGCAGCGCGCGGTGCGCGGGTGCGGGGATGTTGGCCAGCACGATCCGCCGGGTGAGGACCTCGGCCGGCAGGCACTGGAGCGGGGCGCGCTGCAGGCTCACCAGTGATGTGAGCCCGGCGGCGTCGCGGCTACGGGTCGCCTGGTCGAGCGCCCGGGCATCGAGGTCGTACGCGGCCACCGGTCCTCGTCCCGCCGCCGCCCACGCCTGACCGAGCAGGCCCGAACCGCAGCCGGCGTCGACGGCCGCTCCCTCGGGCATCAATTCCATGTGCGCCAAGCACATCGCGGTGGTGGTGTGACCCATCGCCCCGAAGCCCTCACCGGCGACCTGGATCAGCTCGCGAACGCCAGGGGGCGCCGGCGCATGATCGGGGCTGCGCCGGTACCAACCGGCGACGGCGTCGGCCGGTGGATCGGGCCAGCCGGGAATCTGTGCGGCCGGCTCAAGGGTGAGCGGGCATCGCGCGATGGCCGCACGGGCCGCCTCGGGTGCCGCGCGTGGGGCGCACAGGAGACCCTCGGGGGTGTGGCGTATGGGCTGAAGGGGAGCCAGCGCCAGGAAGTGGCGCCCGATGGCATCCGCGTCGCCGCGCACGAGGATCCCCGCGGGCAGGATGAGGGGGAAGGTGTCGGTAGGCTGGGACGCGGTGACCAGGTCTCTGCTCTCAGCGCTGGTGGAGCGGGCTGCGGATGCGTGGCCTTCGGTGCGGGCCTTGGATATCGATGCGCGTCTGGGCCTGATCGCGCGCTCGCGGGCCAACCTCGCGGCGGTCGCCGACGACCTGGTCGAGTGCGCGGTGGCCGAGGTGGGCACTCCGCGCCGCTTCGCTCGCCGCGAGGTTGGCTCGGCCCTGGCGGTGCTCGACGCGATGCCCTCCCTTGCCGAGGCGATCCGCCCCATGCCCGTGCCCGCACGCGCCGGGACGACACTCCTTGAATGGGTGCCCTACGGAGTGGTGCTCGGCTGGCACGCGGCCAACTCGCCGGTATGGGTGCCGACTCTGGTCGCCGCATCGGCCCTCGCCGGCGGCAACGTGATGCTCTCGCGTCCATCGAGCCGCGCACGCGCCACCACCGCGCGGGTGCTGGAGGCACTGGCGGAGCCCTGGCCACAGGACGCGATCGTGCGCGTCGACCTGTCCGGGCCGGAGGCGGAACCCCTGGTCTGGGCCGATGGCGTGCACGCGGTGGTCACTCACGCCGGGACCGACACCTGCAAGCGCCAGCTCGCCGGCCTCGGTCGCGCGTACGAGCGCGGAGCGCGCATGCGCCCCTACATCCCCGAGGGATCGGGCAACGACGCGGTGATCGTCCTCGAGGGTGCCGACCTGCGACGCGCCGCCGACGCGGTGGCAGTGGCGGGCTTCGCCAACGGTGGCCAGCTGTGCATGGCGGCCAAGCGCATCATCGTGCAGCGCTCGATCTGGGGGCGCTTCGAGCCTCTGCTGCACGCGGCGGTCTCCGCTCTGGTGGTGGGCCCGGCCGACGCCGAGACCACCGATGTCGCTCCCCTGCGGGAGGGACGCGCCCGCGCCCGTGCTCGCCAGGCGCTCGCCGAGGCGCTCCGCTGTGGCGGACGGGTGGTCGTCGGCGAAGGGGAGAGGGGAGCCCACTTCACTCCAACGATCGTGGCCCTGCCCGAGGAGGCCCGCGATGTCGCCCTCTGGCGCGAGGAGAGCTTCGCTCCGCTGCGCGGCCTGATGCTGGCGGACAACCCCGAGGATGCGATCGAGCGCGCCAACGACAGCCCCTTCGGCCTCGGTGCCGCCCTCTTCGGGTCGGTGGCCTGTGATCTGGTCGACCGCCTGCGCGTGGCGCGCGTGATGATCGATGAGAGCCCGCTCTACCAGGACCCTCACGTGGTGGTGGGTGGGGTCGGGGACAGCGGACTGGCCGGCGCCAGACCCAAGGTGGAGCAGTTGGTCTACGCCCGCAGGACCCACCACGCCACGAACAACTAACGCGCGCGCTGCGCCGGGCGTGGGCACCCGATGGTGGCCGTCATCCGGTCGACACCTCGGGCTCGCGCATCCGCACGACTTGGCGGATGCGCCACGAGGGCTGGTAGCCCTCCACCGCGCGTACCTCCTGCTGAGCGAGACGCCGCGCGCTCTGCGCGTCGGCAGCCCACACCTCGAGCGCGTGCATGTCGCGGCGCACGAAGCGATCGTCGGTAGCCTGCCAGAGAGAGAACACCGCCCGATAGCGGTGAGTTCCCGGCGCGCGCGGGGTGAGCGGGCGCAACATGCCCAGCGACCAGCGGCCATCCTCGCCGCGGCGCTCCTCGAGCGCGGCCTCCGCTGCCGCGCGGGCGCCCTCCAGATCCGGTGCCTCGAGAATCACGCGCGCGGCCACGCGCGGACGCTGCGTCCCGGGCGGGCGGCGCAGAAGGGTGACCTCCCAGGAGGGTGCGGTCTGGGCCGTCAGCCCTCCTCGATCCGGATCGTGTTGATGCGCTGCTCCTCGACCGGCCGGTCATTGCGCCCGGTCTCCGTGGTGCCGATCGCCTCGACCACGTCATGACCGGCGACGACCTCACCGAAGCCGGTGTGGTGGCCGTCAAGCCACGGGGTCGACTCGGCGGTGATGATGAAGAACTGACTGCCGTTGGTGTTGGGACCGGCGTTCGCCATCGCCAACACCCCGCGCACAAGCGGCCGATCGTTGATCTCGTCCGCGAAGGTGTAGCCGGGTCCACCGGTGCCGCTGCCCTGCGGGCAACCGCCCTGGATCATGAAGTCCTTGATCACCCGATGGAAAATCCTGTTGTCGTAGAAGCCGTCGTGCGCCAGACCGACGAAGTTGCCGACGGTCTCGGGTGCCTTATCGGCCCACAACTCAACCTGGAACTCGCCGGCGGAGGTGTCGAAGACCGCGCGGTAGCGGGTGGCGGGGTCGGCGGCTGGCGGCTTGCTCGGCATGGGTCCCTTCCGGGTCGGGGGCTCGCGGGTGATTGTGACACTTGCCGTCCACTCCCCGCAGCGCACGCGAAGCGCGGTTATGGTCTTTTGGCCCGCGCGGGGTGGGTCCGATCAGGTGCCCGGCGACTCCAGGAAGTGCGCCGACAGTCGCTCGGCGATGGCGATCCTCGCAAGGTGGGTGTTGGCGGAAGGGACGCGAGCCATCACCGATGCGTCCAACACCCTCACCCCCTCGACCCCACGCAGACGCCCGCCCCCGGCGTGCCCGCACCGCAGGTCACCACCCGCACGGGGCGTTCCTAGCCCTGGGCCAGTCGCCCGCCGTCGACCACCAGGACCTGCCCGGTGATGAAACTTGCGGCGTCGCTGAGAAGGAAGACGATCGGTCCTGCCGCCTCTTCGACCGTGCCGAGGCGGCCGATGGGTGTCTTGGCGACCAGCTTCTCCTGCAGCGCCGGGTTGGCCTGCATCAGGTCCGCGACCATCTCGGTGGTGATCGTTCCCGGAGCGACCGAGTTGCACAGGATCCCGGCGGGTCCCAGTTCGACCGCCAGGCTGCGGGTCAGCCCGTCCATCGCGGCCTTGGAGGCATTGTAGGGCCCGATCATCGGCAGCCCGGTGAGCCCGCCGATCGAGCTGACGTTGATGATGCGCCCCCCTGCCCCGGCCTCGGTGAGGTGCAGCGCCATCGCGCGCGCGAAGGCGGCGGCACCCAACAGGTTGATATTCAGCACCTCGTCCCAGGCCGACAGCGGGGTGGCGGTCAGGGGCTGGTAGGCGGGCTGGATGCCCGCGTTGTTGACCAGGCCCCATAGATTGCCGAGACGCTCGCCGGCGCTGATCGCCTCATCGACGATCTGGGTGTCGGCGACATCGCCGGCGACCACCGCACTCGGGCCGGGCAGCTCGGCGGCCAGCGCCTCCAGCGGCTGGCGTGAGCGGGCGACCAACACCGTCGAGCCGCCCTGGGCGGCGACGGCGCGCGCCACGGCGGCGCCGATGCCGCGTGAGGCCCCGGTGATGATGATCGTGCGCTCATCAAGGCGGAATGGGTCATTCATCGCCGGGCAGTCTACCCATGGCCTACGGGTAGACTGGGAGGTGTCCGCATTGTCACGGACGCACCTTTCTTATCGCCCACATCGGCCCGAGGTTGCGCATGCTGAGCTATGCCTTCACGGAGGAGCAGGAAGACCTGCGCGAGATGGTCCGCGAGTTCGCCCAGGCGGAGATCGCTCCCCTGGTGGAAGAGGCGGAGCGCAACGAGAAGTTTCCCGTCGAACTCATGCCCAAGCTGGGTGAGCTCGGCCTGCTGGGGATCGTCTTCCCGGAGGAGTACGGCGGCATCGGCGCCGACAAGATCACCGAGTGCATCTTCGTCGAGGAGATGGCGAAGGTCTCCGCCGGTATCACCGCCTCGGTGAACGCGCACGCCGACCTCGCGGCATTCCCGATCTACAAGTTCGGCACCGACGCTCAGCGCGAGCAGTACCTGCCCCCCTCAATCGCCGGCGAGATCATCGGGGCCTATGCGATCACCGAGCCCAACACGGGCTCCGACGCCGCGGGTCTGGCCACCCGCGCAGAGAAGAAGGGTGATCGCTATGTGATCAACGGCCGCAAGAACTTCATCACCAACGGCACCATCTGCGACTTCTGCCTCGTGGCGGCCTACACCGACAAGTCGCGTCGCGGTGAGGGCATCAGCGTCTTCATCGTCGACCGCGACACGCCGGGCTTCGAGGTCACGCGCAAGCTGGAGAAGATGGGGCACCGCTCATCGGATACCGCCGAGTTGGTGTTCGAGGACTGCGAGGTCCCCGAGTCGGCGCTGCTGGGCGGCAAGGAGGACGCCTTCGGCGCCCTGATGGGTGCGCTGATCACCGGCCGTGTCTCGCACGGGGTCAAGTCCGCGGCGATCGCCGAGGCCGCCTTCGAGGCCGCTCGCCAGTACTCCCTCGAGCGCGAGGCCTTCGGACGCAGCCTGTCCAAGTTCCAGGCCATCCGCTTCAAACTGGCCGACATGGCGACCAAGATCGAGGCGGCCAAGTCCCTCGCCTACAAGGCGGCCTGGCTGTACTCCACCGGCCAGCCGTGCGTGAAGGAAGCCTCGATGGCCAAGTACTTCTCGGCGGAGGTGGCCGACTACGTCTGCCGTGAGGCCGTCCAGATCCACGGTGGCTACGGCTACATCGTGGAGTACCCGGTCGAGCGTTACTACCGCGACGCCAAGCTGGCCTCGATCACCGAGGGCACCAGCGAGATCCAGCAGTTGATCGTCAGCCGCGAGATCGGCTTGTAGTACCGGTCATCGCCCGGGCCGCGTCCGATCGCGACCCGGGCAGACCTCCGGGTGGAGCCCTCAGCCCACCCGCACACGCGCCACGGCGGCCATCGCGCCACCGAGCATCCGCTCCAGCCGCGCCGGGCGCTCGCTGCGCGCCAGGGCGCTCTGCAGGGTGGCCACACGTCCCCGAAGGGCATCGCGCTCGGCCTGGGCGGCGTTGAGCATCTGGGCGAGGCGGTCGCGCTCGGCGCGCACGCTTGCCAGATCGGCCCCGGCACGATCGCGCGAGAGCGCCTCGGCGGCACCGCGCGGGATCAGGGTGCGCTGTGAGCCGGGCTCACCCACGGTGGTGCCGGCCAGCCGGCCGGACTTGAGATAGCGCCAGATGGTCCGCTCGGACACCGCGAGGATGTCGGCGGCCTCGGCGACGGTGATCGGTGAAGTATCGGTGGCATCCATGCCCCCGACTTCGCCCCGGGGCGCCCGACTCCTTGTCGGGCACCCCGTGACAGACCGCGTCAGATACTGAGACGGGTCCTCGGGCTCAGGCTGGCTTGCGCTGGATCAGCATGTTCCACTGACCCTTCTGCACGACCTTGTCCTCCTGGTTGAGGACTTCGATTTCGTAGATGCACCACCCCTGGGCGGGGTTCTTGTGCTCGGACTTCTCGCCGATGGTCCGCTTGACGCGGACCGTGTCGCCGAAGAAGACCGGGGCGCGGAAGGCCCACTCCTTCAGGCCGACGAAGGCCGCGGTGGCGATCTTCGGGTCCATCTTCTCCACCTGCAGACCGGTGGCGATCGAGGTCACCAGCATGCCGTGGGCGACGCGCTTGCCGAACACCGATTCCTTGGCGCGCACATCGTCGATGTGGAACCAATTGAAATCGCCCGACACGCCGCAGAAGTTCACGACGTCGGCCTCGGTGATCGTGCGGTTCAGGGACACCGCCTCATCACCGGGGTTCAGCTCCTCCCAGTACAGACGCTCAGCCACTCGGACTCCTTGTGATTGCACGGTTCGTCAACGACCGCGCAGAACCATACCCGGGCACACGCCCCGCGCACCCCGGCGTGTCTCGGCCGGGGTGCGCGGGGCCGAGGACCTAGAGGTTCGCGACGGCCTTGGCGATGCGGTCGAGGCCCTCCTCGAGGACCTCGTCCGGGCAGGCGTAGGTGAGGCGGATGTGACCCTCGCCGCGGTCGCCGAAGGCGGAACCGGCCACGACACCCACCTGGTACTGCTCGATCAGGTAGTCGGCGAACTGCTGGGCGGTCATGCCCGTGCCACGGATGTCGGGGAAGACATAGAATGAGCCGTCCGGGCTCTGGCACTCGATGCCGTCCATGGCGCTGAGGGCCGCCACGGCCTTGTCGCGCTTGGCCTGCAGGCGCGCGGTGGTCTCCAGCACGTGGTCCTGGGGGCCGGTGATGGCCGCGAGGGCCGCCAGCTGCACGAACGCGGGCACGTTCGTGACCGAGTTCTGCTGGAAGATGTCCATCGCCGTGATCTGCTCCTTGCTGGCGACACACCAGCCGATGCGGAACCCGGTCATGATGTAGGTCTTGGAGAAGGTGTCGACCAGGATCGAGCGGTCGGCCATGCCCGGGACGGCGGCGATGGTCTTGTGCTCGGCGCCGGCGTAGACCATGTGACTGAAGATCTCGTCGGTCAGCACCGTCACGTTGTGCCTCATGCAGATCTCGGCGATCTCATCCAGCTGTCCGACGGTCATGCCGTTGGGGCGCTGGGGCGAGTTGATGATCAGCATCTTGGTGCGCGGGGTGATCAGGCTCTCGAGGGAGTCCAGATCGAAGTGGAAGTCGGGTTCCACCAGCGGGGCATAGACCACCGAACCGCCGGCGTAGGTGATCCAGAACTCGTCCGGGGGGTAGCCCGGGTTCGGGAAGATCACCTCGTCGCCCTGATCCACGATGGTGAGCAGCGACTGGGTGAGCGCGTGCTTGGCGCCCATGGTCACCAGTACCTCCTCGCGCACCGTGGGGCGGCCGCGCTTGGTGGCCTCCTCGGCGATGGCGTCACGCAGTTCGGGAAGACCCGGACCCGGGACATAGCGCACGTGACCGTCGGTCACCGCCTTGGCGCAGGCCTCCATGATGTGGGGCGCGGGACGGAACTCCTCCCCCTGGAAGTCGCCCTTCTCAAAGTGGATGACCCGCTTCCCGGTCTCCCGCTCCAGCGCTTCAGCCTTGCGCATGGATGCCCACTGCTTGGGCAGAACGAAGTGCGAGGTGCGGCTCGAGAGCCGGAGTGCGGGGTTGGTGGCGCTGGTCGCCATGTTGTTTTGGCTCCTTGTGGTTGTGCGGGATGCGGAGCCAGGGAGGCTATGCATCCCTCTGGCGTGAGAGCGGGAGCGGTTCCTCCTTGGAGGTGGTCCGTACCCGTAGGGTGGCCGGGGCGTACGCCTCGGATTGGTGGGCGCCCAGCCGGCGCGAGAGGCCCGCGGCGGCGGCCATCACCAGCGTCGCGAGCTCGTCGACGCGCGCGGGGGTGATCCGTGTGACCGGTCCGCCGATACCCAGGGCGGCGACCACGCGTCCGCTGTGATCGCGCACGGGTGCACCGATACAGCGCAGGCCTTCGTCGTACTCCTCGTTGTCGAGGGCGTATCCGCGCTCGCGGATACGGGCCAACTCCAGTTCCAGGGCGGCGGGGTCGACGATCGTGTGAGGCGTGTAGGCGGCAAGCCCGCGTTCGCGGATGACCTCGGCGAGGCGATCGGAATCGAGGTCGGCCAGGAGGACCTTGCCGAGGTTGGTTGCGTGTGCGGGATAGCCGCGGCCGATGGCCGAGGGCACCCGTAGGGCGCGTCGTGCCTCGACCCGCTCGATGTAGATCGCCTCTCCCCCGTCGAGCACGGCCAGATGGCCGGTCTCACCGGTGTCGCGCACAAGGCTCTCCAGAAATGGGAGCGCCTCATCCCAGAGGTTCATCCGCTGTTTGACGAGCCCACCCAGCTCGAAGATGCGCATCCCTAAGCGGTAGCGCCCGGTGCGCGGGTTGCGTTCCACCATGCCCGCGGCGTCGAGGTTCACCATGAAGCGGTGGACAGTCGACTTGTGCAGACCGAGGCGGTCGGCGAGTTCGGTGACCCCGAGTTCGTGCTCGTCCGCGCTGAAGGCGTTCAGAATCGACATCGCACGTTCGATCGCCTGGATGCGATAGCGGGCGCTTACGGGGCGAAGCCCGGGCCCCAGAGCCGATGCGGGGGCCGGAACGGTGGTGGTCTCGCTGACGTCTCGCATGACGAAGCCGGGTCTTGTGATTGATGAGACGAGTGCGGTTTACACCTGTACGCGGGATGCGGCAAGAATGTGCGGCGCAGGATGAACACGGGTTTCGCCATGCGAGACCACGATCGGCCATGTCGTTCCGCGCGGCCCGACGGCGGAGGCTAGGATTCCTCCCCATCTCGGGCGGCGTCACAATCGGGACAAGGGAGACCGGGTGAGCGAGTCATTCGAGGATGTCCTCTATGAGACCGGCGCCGGGCGGGCGACGATCACCATCAACCGCCCCGACCGGCTCAACGCCTTCCGCCGCCAGACCGTCCGCGAACTCGCCGAGGCCTTCGAGATGGCCGCCGACGACGAAACGGTCGGGG
>Ga0209347_1004703_pt1 | contig 13853 bp, 12 predicted proteins | sample AutmiccommuBRH23_FD_187382 | JGI IMG/M metagenome (GOLD analysis project Ga0209347, IMG submission 187382) | Deep subsurface microbial communities from Mt. Terri, Switzerland - Autotrophic microbial communities BRH/23 (SPAdes) (version 2) | ecosystem: Environmental > Aquatic > Deep subsurface >... | reverse complement strand
CCGACGGGGTCTGCGAGCGGTGCTCCATGCCGACACTGGCAAATCCCAGCAGGAAGCCTTGGCACCATTCTCCCAGCGCATGGACCCGATCGCCCAGGGGTGCCTCGTCGGCGGGCAGCTCCAGGCGAAGCTCCAGCATCCCCGCGTTGATCTGCGCCAAGGTGGCGGCCAGAAGGCGATCCAGTTGATCCTCGGCCTCGCGCACCAGAAGGTCGCCCTCGGCGGTCGACGGTTCGAGCACCTCCCCGAACCAGGCGCGCCGGTCGACGCCCTGGCCGGCGCACAACATGCCGCACAGGATCCCATGCGCTTCCGCGGCACCGGCGCGGGCGTCGGCGGCCTCGAGGGCGCGGTCCAGCGCATCGAAGTCGGGCATTTCGGACATAGGAATCACCCGCACAAGGGGAGTGGTGACATGGACAATCTATGACTATCGTAGCACCCGTCGTCGCCCGCCCCAACCGCGGCGAAGCGGGGCCGTTGACCCACTCAATGCCCGGCTCTATATTGGCGTCATGCCCGAAAACAGCGCCAACAGCACCTCCGAGGTCGAGCTCAACCGGCTCGAATATCGCGTCGGCGAGCTGATCTCCGTGTGCGAACGGCTGCAGGAGGAGAACCGCTCACTGCGCAATCAGCAGCAGCAGCTGATCAGTGAGCGCGCCAACTTGATCGAAAAGAACGAACAGGTGCGCGTCCGGGTCGAGGCGATGATCAACCGCCTGCGGCAAATGGAGCGCAGTTGATGGCGCGCAACGAACCCGTATCGGTCCGCATAATGGACAAGGACTACCTGGTGGCCTGCCCGGCGGAACAGCGCGCCGAGTTGGAGAACAGCGCCCGCTTCCTGGACGCGCGCATGCGCGAGATCCGCGAGAGCGGCAAGGTGGTGGGCATCGAACGCATCGCTGTCATGGCCGCCCTGAACATCGCCCATGAAATGTTGCAGACCCGCACCGTCGGCGAGGACCACAGCCAATCCATCAGCGCCCGCATCCGCGCCCTGCAGGAGAAGATCGAGGTCGCTCTGAATCACGGGCAACAGCTGGAACTCTGAAGTCGCCCCTTCTCCGTCCCGGAGCCGCCCTGCGCCACCCCGTCACCGCCCGCGTTTCCTGCTGCGCCCGCCCGGAGGCGCGGCTGCCGCCTACCTCCGTCCGCGCGTAACCTGAACCATACCGCGACCGAGTTCGCTGCTGTGTCGCCGTTCCGAACCAGCGCGCCGACGCACCTCCATGCCAGTCGGTGGCCGGACTCTTCGGTCCGAAAACCGGACGCACAGGAACCGCTTCTTTGGGGGCGGTTCCCGCCGAATGAAAATTTCCGCAAGAACCTCTTTAGCGCGCGTCCCCAGATGCGCTATCTTAGGGTCCACGGGTTGCGGCATCCTCTGCGGTGTACGACGCGGCCGGGGAAACCCTCTGAGCCTAAATGCATACCCCGGGGGTCGAAAGCGACTGTTGTGTGCAAGTCCGCCTTGTAGCGGAAAGCCTGATACGGCGCCCAGGCCCCCACTTGAACCACTGGTTCAAGGGCGAAGGTCGCGACGGCACAGGCGGAGGATGCCACCCGCTATTACTCGGCCCAGCAGGGCGAGCGATTCCCCTCTTGAAGTAGCCCCCCGCGGGCGACACACTGACGGCACCCCATCTCAGGACGGGCTGCGCCATGGCAGCACACCCGAGCGCAGTTCCACCGCTCCGGCAATGGCCGGGCGTCCCCTCCATTCAGACCACCCGCAGCATCCGGCCGGCGAGCCGCCCACGCGCCACTGGCGGCGGCCTTTCGCCGCGTCTCGCAAACTTCGGCGGCGACCGGATCGTGCCGGTAAGCCGACGCTCGGCGCACCGACCTGCACCCGTCGCCACCAAGACGGCGCGTCTCGCTGGACCCGGTCACCACTCTCGGTCCGCACCCGGCTTCGGCGCGCCATCACGCTGCGTGCACACGGCGGCGAAGATGCTGCCCAGACGTCCAGCAGATCCAGAATGATGACGCGAGTCTGGATTGCATCTTGCAACATCTATGGGGCACCACCTCACCCAAACGGGAGGCGCAATGAGCTATTGGCTGATGAAGTCCGAACCCACTGAGTTCAGCATCGACGACTTGGCGCACCGGCCGCGCAAGACCGAGCACTGGGACGGCGTGCGCAATTATCAGGCGCGCAACATGATGCGCGACGAGATGAAAACGGGCGATCAGGTGCTGTTCTATCACTCCAACTGCGCTGAGCCCGGCATCGTCGGCATCGCCGAGGTGGTGCGCGAGGGCTACCCGGATCACACCGCGTTCGATCCCGGCGATCCCCACTTCGATCCCAAGAGCGATCCCGATGAGCCGCGCTGGTACATGGTGGACGTGAGATTCGTGCGCAAGCTGAATCGCACCATTCCGCTGCGCGAGTTGAAGGCAGACGCAGTGCTCAAGGACATGCCGCTGGTGCGCCGCGGCAATCGCCTCTCGGTCATGCCCGTGACCGCGGCACAGTGGTCACACATCCTGCGCATCGAGTAGCGGCCCCCGGGCACAGCGACGATTCGTCGTGGGCTCGGAGCCTCGGAATCGTAAAGTCTACTTTACACATGAGGCACGTTTCGCCCCTTGCCAGCAGGGGCGCGCGCACCTTGTGACAGGATGAAGCGCGGCGGAGTTGCGGGTGTGAAAGTACGCACGCGTTCATCAGTGCATAGATCTGCAGCGTACGTGCGCAGCGGTGCGTGCGTCGTGCACGCTGAACACGATGCTTGTCCCGATGTCTCGTTTACGTCCGCGTGTTAAAAAACTTGAGATGAATGAAGAACAAATTTATGACATCTACTGGAAAATTGGTTTCAGTCGTATATACTCAACCGCGGGCAAACGGTACTTACCTATGGAGGTAAACCATGGCAACAAAGAAAAAAGCATCAACCAAAAAGAAAACCGCGGCTCGTAAGAAGACTGCCGTGAAGAGAAAGGCCACCGCGAAGAAGAAGACCGCAACCAAGAAGAAGGCAGCAACGAAGAAGAAAAAGACTGCCGCTAAAAAGAAAAAGGCTCCGGCCAAAAAGAAGAAGGCCGCAGCTAAGAAGAAAAAGAAGACCGCAGCCAAGAAGAAAAAGGCACCGGCTCGCAAGAAGGCCACCGCCAAGAAGAAGCGGACCACCAAGAAGAAGCGTTGATCCGCTAGCAGTACCAAATCAAAAGGCCCGCGCGAGCGGGCCTTTTTTATTGCTGTGACGGCAACCCCGAACGCCGGGCATCGAGCAGGCCGGCAGCCCACACCCTCCCGACTCCAGGCACTGCGTCGCCGGTCGACGTGACCCTCGCCCTAACACACCGCATCGCCCACCGACACGTCCTCTCGCCTCCACACACCACATCGTCCACCGACACGTCCCCTCTCCCTACGGGATTTATGCCCCGAAGGGGTAGAGGGACAGGGTGAGGGTATCCACGCGACCGCCCGGTCCCGGGAGAGCGGCAAGGTGAGGGGGTGAAGGGCGGGACGGCGAGCGCAGGGAACCGCAATGGCCGCGCCCCCGCGGACAGTCCGTCGCCGGGCTCAGCGGCAGCCGAGGAACATGAGGTAGGCCGGGTTACCGCCCTCTTCCCAGTAGCTGTAACCGAGTTCGTCGAGGAAGGACTGAAACGGCGCTCGCTGGTCGGACGGCACCTGCATTCCCACCAGCACCCGTCCGTACGCCGACCCATGGGAGCGGTAATGGAACAGGCTGATGTTCCAGCGCCCGCCGATGCTGGAGAGGAAGCGCAGCAGTGCGCCCGGACGCTCCGGAAACTGAAAGCGGTACAGCAGCTCGTCGGCAAGCGTAGGCGCATGACCCCCGACCATGTAGCGCACGTGCTCCTTGGCCATTTCGTTGCCGCTCATGTCCACGACCGAATAGCCGTCTCGGCGCAGGGCGGCACAGATCGCGTCCCGCTCGGCGTCGCCGCCGCGCAGCTGGATGCCGGCAAAGACCTGCGCCTCCCGGCTGTCGGCGTAGCGGTAGTTGAACTCCGTGATGCTGCGCTCGCCGATCAGCTCGCACAGGCGCAGGAAGCTTCCCGGCCGTTCCGGAATGGTTACCGCCAGGAGGGCTTCCCGGTGCTCGCCCAGCTCGGCACGCTCGGCCACGTTGCGCAGCCGGTCGAAGTTGATGTTGGCCCCACTGTTGATGGCGATCAGGGTCTCGCCGCGAAGTCCGTCCCGCTCCACGTACTTCTTGAGGCCGGCGACGCCGAGGGCGCCGGCCGGTTCGACGATGGAGCGGGTATCGTCGAAGATGTCCTTGATGGCGGCGCAGATCTCGTCGGTGGTCACCAGGACCACCTCGTCCACGCACTCCCGGGCGATGCGGAACGGCTCCTCGCCGGTCTGTCGCACCGCCACCCCGTCGGCGAAGATCCCCACCTGATCGAGCCGCACCCGTTCGCCCGCCTCGAGCGCACGGTGCAGGGAGGGCGCATCGTCGGGCTCGACACCGATGATGCGAATCTCGGGCCGCAGATATTTGATGTAGGCGCCGATACCGGCGATCAGACCGCCGCCGCCGACGGGCACGAAAATGGCGTGCAGGTCCCCGGTGTAATAACGCATGAGCTCCATGGCGATGGTGCCCTGGCCGGCGATCACGTCGGGGTCGTCGTAGGGATGGATGAACGTCAGCCCGCGCTGCTCCGTGAGCTCCTGGGCACGCTGGTAGGCCTCGTCGTAGGTATCACCGTACAGCAGCGCCTCCGCCCCGTAGGCGCGCACCGCGGCCACCTTGATGTCCGGGGTCGTCAGCGGCATGACGATGATGGCCGAGATGCCGAGCCGCTGCGCCGAGAGCGCCACGCCCTGGGCATGATTGCCCGCCGAGGCGGCGATGACACCCCGTCGGCGCAGCTCTTCGGGCAGCTGCACGATCTTGTTGTACGCGCCCCGCAGCTTGAAGGAGAAGATGGGCTGCAGGTCCTCGCGCTTGAGCAGCACCCGATTGTCCAGCCGCCGCGATAGTGCGTGAGCCGCCTCCAGAGGCGTCTCCACGGCCACGTCGTAGACCCGGGCCTTGAGGATCCTCTCTATGTAACGATCAGGCATCCGGCTAAGTTAGCAACAATCAGTAGGGAGTGGCTAGGGGCGAGTCGCAAGGAGCGAGTGGCTCGGGGTGCTGTGGTTGGGGGGCATCGCCGCACCAGGCACTCCGGCGGGCGCAGGCGGCTGTAGGAACGGCTTCCCGCCGGCCGGGCGGAAGCGGCGGCGAACTGCGGACCCCGCGAGAGCAACCTGTAGGAGCGGCTTCAGCCGCGATCCGCCGAGGGCCTTCGCCGCGCCACGCTCGACGGGCGCAGGTTTTCCTGGCAACCAGCACCTAGCCGCTCGCCACTCCCCACCCGGCGCGGCTATCATTCTGGGATTCGACACCCAGGAGGCTGTAATGAACCAGGACGAGCTCAAGCAGAAGGCGGCCAAGGCGGCCCTCGAGTACGTGGAGCGGGACACGGTGATCGGCGTCGGCACAGGGTCCACGGCCAACCATTTCATCGACTTCCTTGCCAGCATCAAGCATCAGATCGAGGGCGCCGTGGCCTCCTCGGAGGCCAGCGCCGAGCGCCTGCGCGGCCACGGTATCCCGGTATTCGACCTGAACAGCGTCTCGGAGGTCTCGGTATACATCGACGGCGCCGATGAGGCCGACCGCCACCTGCACCTGACCAAAGGCGGCGGTGGCGCCCTGACACGGGAGAAGATCGTCGCCGCGGCCAGCAGGAAATTCGTCTGCATCGCCGACGAGTCCAAGCTGGTGGACCTGCTGGGCGCCTTTGCCCTGCCGGTGGAGGTCATCCCCATGGCGCGCAGCTTCGTGGCCCGCCAGCTGGTCAAGCTCGGCGGCCAGCCCACCTGGCGGGAAGGCTTCGTTACCGACAACGGGAATGTCATTCTGGACCTGCACAATCTCACCATCACCAATCCGGCGGAGCTTGAAGCCAAGCTCAACAACATCCCCGGCGTGGTCACCAACGGCCTGTTCGCCCTGCGTCCCGCCGACGTGCTGCTGCTGGGGACCAAGGACGGGGTGCAGACGATCACGCGGTAGTTCGTTCAAGACTCAACGCAGAGGCGCCGAGGCGCACAGGTGACAGAGATAAAGGAACGCTCCTGCCGAGGGCAGTCGCTGGGCCGCCGCTGCGGGCGGGGCGACAGCACTGCGCTGCCAGCGCGATAGTGGCCAATCTCGGCGTTCTCTGCGCCTCTGCATTGGATATCTTCGGTGTGAACCCATGGCACGAATTCTGATCATCCTGGGGATAGTGCTGGTGCTGCTCGGGCTCCTGTGGCCCTGGATCGCCAAGCTCGGCCTGGGCCGTCTGCCCGGGGACATCGTCATCGAGCGCGGCAACGGCCGCTTCTATTTCCCCATCACCACCTCGATCCTCATCAGCATCGTGCTGAGCATCATTCTGTGGCTGTTTCGGAAATAGTGATTCTCTCGGAGCGCGGCTGGGGACGCGGAGGGCGCAGAGACGCAGAGGTCGCGGAGTAAGGGCGATCAATTGTGTGCGGTGCGCGAGCGCCTGGAGTCTGCGGACGGCGAGGCATCCCCCGCCTGTAGGAACGGCTCCAGCCGCGATCACATCGCACGCCACACCTGCCCCTGCTCCCGAACCGGGCTGCCACCGTCAGTGCGCGACCGCGGGTCCCCCACGGCACCGCCGACGCTGACCGCATCATGCGCTTCGCGTCCTCTGCGTTCCCCGCCGACGCAGAAAAGAATCCGCTACAACAGCACCCGCTCGATCCCGCCCCGCTTGGCCCGCTCGATGAAGCGCTGCTGCCAGTCGTCACCCATGATGTGCTTGGCCATCTCCACCACGATGTAGTCGGTCTCGATGCCTGTGTCGGCGGTGTAGCGCTGCAGGCCCTGCTGGCACGCGGGACACGAAGTCAGCATTTTGACGTTACCGTTGCGAGCGCGGGATTCGCCGGTAAACGATTGAATGCCTTTTTGGATCTCTTCCTGCTTGCGGAACCGCACCTGGGTGGCGATGTCCGGGCGGGAGATGGCGAACGTGCCCGCCTCGCCGCAGCAGCGGTCCGACAGGCGCACTTCCTTGCCCATGAGTGTGGAGGCCACGCTGCCCGGGTTGTAGCTCTTCATGGGCGTGTGGCAGGGGTCGTGGTAGAGGTACTGCACGCCGTCCACGCCTTCGAGCTTCATGTCCTTCTCCATCAGGTACTCGTGGATGTCCAGCAGCCGGCAGCCCGGGAAGATCGTCTCGAACTCGTACTTCATGAGCTGGTCCATGCAGGTGCCGCAGGACACGATCACGGTCTTGATGTCGAGATAGTTGAGGGTGTTGGCCACCCGGTGGAACAGCACCCGGTTGTCGGTGGAGATCTTGCGCCCACGCAGCTCGTCGCCGCCGGCGGTCTGGGGGTAGCCGCAGCACAGATACCCCGGCGGCAGTACCGTCTGGGCGCCGGTCTCGTAGAGCATGGCCAGGGTCGCCACGCCGATCTGGCTGAACAGGCGCTCGGAGCCGCAGCCGGGGAAGTAGAACACCGCGTCGCCCTGCTCGTCCCGGCGCGCGGGGTCGCGCAGGATAGGCACCATCTTGTGGTCTTCCACGCCCAACAAGGCCCGCATGGTCTGGGCCGGCAGGTTGCCGGGCATGGGCTTGCGCACGAAGTGCACCACCTGCTCCACCATCTTCGGCTTGCCGGTGGTCGCGGCCGGGCGGCGGTTGCGGCCCACCAGCTTGAGGCGCCGTGCGGCGCCGCTGGCCAGGCGCTGGCCCGCGTAGCCCCACTGGATCAGGCCCTTGCGCATGGCGCGGATGGTGCGCGGATCGGTGACGTTCAGAAACGCCATGGAGGCGCGGGTGGCGACGTTGACGCGCTTCTTGCCACGCTCGCGCAGGATCTTGCGCATGCGGATGGACACGTCACCGAAGTCGATGTCCACCGGGCAGGGAGTCAAGCACTTGTGGCACACCGTACAGTGGTCGGCCACGTCGTTCATCTCGTCGAAATGGCGCAGGGAGATGCCCCGGCGGGTCTGCTCCTCATAGAGGAAGGCCTCGATGATCAGCCCGGTGGCCAGGATCTTGTTGCGGGGCGAGTAGGGAAGATTGGCTCGGGGCACGTGCGTCGTGCACACCGGCTTGCACTTGCCGCAGCGCAGGCAGTGACGAATGTCATCGTTCAGCGCCCCGAGCTCGCTCTCCTCCAGGATCAGGGCCTCCTGTTGCACCAGGCGCAGGGAGGGCGTGTAGGCGTTGTGCAGGTCCGCCCCCGCCAGCAGCTTCCCCCGGTTGAAGCGCCCGTGGGGGTCTACTTTCGCCTTGTAGTCGGCGAACGCAGCGACCGTCGCCGGCTCCAGGTACTGCATCTTGGTAAGCCCGATGCCGTGCTCTCCGGAAATGACGCCGTTCAGGTCCCGGGCGAGCGCCATGACCCGATCGACGATGCGCTCGGCTTCCTGCATCATCTGGTAGTCGTTGGAGTTGACCGGGATGTTGGTGTGCACGTTGCCGTCACCGGCGTGCATGTGCGTGGCGACGAACAGGCGGCTGGAGCGGATCTCGCTGTGGATGGCGTCGAAGCGGGCGCGCACCGGCTCCAGATCGCGGCCGCCGAAGATGTCCTTCAACGGCTGTTCCACATCGCGGCGGTAGGAGATGCGCAGGTCCCGGCGCAGCAGCAACGCGAGCAGGGTGTCGCCGTCGCGGCGCGCCCCCCGCGCGGTGTCGTCCAGCAGGGCGTCGTGTTCCTGGGCGGTGTGCTCCAGGTGCTCCAGGATCCGCTCCCAGCGCGACTTGACCTCCTGCAGGTGATCCTGGGCGGCGGCGCGTTTAGCATCGACGATCTGAGTGCCCTCCTCGCTGGCCTCGTATTCAGGCACCCGGCGCAGTTCCGGCATCTCGCCGGCGAGGTAGTCCGCCACCGCATCGATCATCTGCAGCTTGTTGCGAATCGACTGCTCGATGTTGATGCGCTCGATGCCCTCGGTGTACTCGGCCAGCCGGGGCAGGGGAATGACCACGTCCTCGTTGATTTTGAAGGCGTTGGTATGAGCGGCGATGGCAGCGGTGCGGGCGCGGTCGGCCCAGAACCGCCGGCGGGCCTCGGGACTGACGGCGACGAAGCCCTCCGCATCCCGGGCATTGGCCAGGCGCACGACTTCCGAGGCGGCCTTCGCCACCACGTCCTCGTCGTCGCCGGCAATGTCCACCAACAGCACCATCTTGGGCAACTCACCCCTGGGCGCCTTGGTGGAGTAGTTCACGGCGCGCACGTAGCGCTCGTCCAGGTGCTCCATGCCCGCGAGCATCACTTCCGGGTGGGCGTCCAGATAATCCTTGGTCTCGACGATGGCGGGTACCGCGCGACTCATGTCGGAGCCGAAGAACTCCAGGCACACCGTGCGGGTGTGCACCGGCATGCGGTGCAGGATGAACACCCCCGAGGTGATCAGGCCATCGCAGCCTTCCTTCTGCACGCCCGGCAGGCCGCCCAGGAACTTGTCGGTGACGTCCTTGCCAAGGCCCTGCTTGCGCAGCGACGCGCCCGGCAGGCGCAGGATCTGGGGCTCGCCGCTCTCGGTGCGCCCGTCCGGGCGATAGCGGGTGAGCCGGAAGGTGACCGTCTCCTGCTCATGGATCTTGCCCAGGTTGTGGTCGATGCGCTCAACCTCCAGCCAGCGGCCATCGGCGGTCACCATGCGCCAGGACACCAGATTGTCCAGGGTGGTGCCCCACAGCACCGCCTTCTTGCCGCCGGCATTCATGGCGATGTTGCCACCGATGGTGGAGGCATCCTGGGAGGTGGGATCGACCGCGAACACGTAGCCGGCAGCCTCCGCCACGTCCGCCACCCGGCGGGTGACCACACCGGCCTCGGCACGAACGGTGGGCACTGCGTGATCGACGCCCAAGATGGGGCGCAACTCCACGGCGCCGAGGCCCTCGAGCTTTTCGGTATTGATGACCGCCGTGCCTTCGTAGAGGGGCACCGCGCCACCGGTGTAACCGGTGCCGCCACCGCGAGGAATGATGGTGAGCCCCAGCTCCACGCAGGCGGCCACCACGGCGGCCATCTCTTCTTCGGTGTCGGGGCTGATCACCACCAGGGGATACTGCACGCGCCAGTCCGAGGCATCGGTGACGTGGGAGACGCGGGCCATTCCGCCGAAGTCAACGTTGTCTTTGCGCGTGATGCGCGCCAGCCGCCGGGCTACCTTGCGGCGCAGCTCGCGACGGCGCGGGAACCAGGCCTCGAAGCGGCGCACCGCCTCCCGCGCTGCCTCCACCAGGCGCAGCGCCAGGGCGTTGCCGTTGGCCCGTGCGACGATCTGATCCAACCGGTGGTGCAGCGCATGGCTCAGGGAGCCGAGGCGCTTCGGGTTCTCGAGCAGGTCGTCCTGGATGTAGGGATTGCGGGTCACCACCCAGAGGTCGCCCAGCACCTCGAACAGCATGCGCGCCGACTGTCCCGTCTGGCGCTCGGAGCGCAGCCGATTGATCACCCCCCAGGTCGCCTCTCCCAGAAAACGGATCACGATCTCCCGATCGGAGAACGAGGTGTAGTTGTAGGGGATCTCGCGGATGCGGCTGGTGGAGGTGGCGTTCATCGGACTCCGGTGGGAAGTGCAGGAAAGCAGATCATTCTAACATGGGCCGTTTTCCCGTCGCAGGACCGCCGGCGGCGGAGCTGCGGGCGCAGGTCGGTCACGGTATGCAGCAGGCAGTGAACAGGTGAAGCCCCGCCTCTCTCTCCTCCTGTCCACTGTCTACTGCGAACTTTACACCGCAAACACGCGCCCAGGCGCCGTAATTGGCTCGGGCGGGTCGTCCGATCACTTACGCCGCCAGATACACCACCACGATATACCGGGCCGCCTTCCCCAAGCCGATGAACACCAGCGCCGCCGCCCAATGCACCCGCAACCACCCGGCGGCGACACACAGCGGATCCCCAACCACCGGCAGCCACGACAGCAGCAGCACCGGACTTCCCCAGCGCCGCACCCGCTCCAGGGCCTGGCGCTGCCGCGAATCGGTCAGCCCCGGTGCCGGCCAGCGCCAGGCGACTACGCGCCCGATGAGCCAGCTGCTCATTCCACCGAGGGTATTGCCGACGGTCGCCACCGCCACCAGCAGCTCCGGCGGATGAACGCCCTCGCGGGCGATCAACGCCATTGCGACCTCGGACCCGCCGGGAAACAGCGTGGAGGACACGAAGGCGCTGGCGAACAGCGCCCAGAGGGAGATGGAGTCGGACATGGCTCCTCGGCGCGTCGCGCACGGAGTTCGCAGTGTACAGTTGCAGTGGACAGGAAGGCGTGACAAGGGCGGCCCCGCCCACTGTAAACTCCAGACGGTCTACGGACCCGCGCCAGGGGGTCCTTCCAAGCGCCAGATGCGCACGCTGGCGTCGTCGCTGGTCGTGGCCATGTACCGGCCGTCCGCGGACACGGCAATGGCCGCGCCACACAAGTCGTGTCGCCGGAAGCGCGCCACCGTCGCCCCGCTTTCCGGGTCGAGAAAGTACACCGCGCTGTCAGTCTGGCGGCTGATCGAGGCCAGCGCGCGTCCATCGGGCGCCAGGTCCAGGGACTTGATGATCCCGGAGTGGTCGGTGTCCAGCACTGTCAGCCCACCGTCGGACAGGCGCCAGCGAAACAGGTCGAACCAGCCGCCGCCGAACAGCAGCGCGCCGTCGGCGGAGAACAGCAGACTCCAGGCATCGGTGGGCGGCTCCGAGAGCTGGCGCAGCGGCCCGTCTTGGCGCCACACACTCACAGAGCCATCGCGGCTGCTGGACGCCACCCGCCCGGTGGCGCCGTGATAGGCCACGGCCCGCACGGCGGCGGCGTGCACCCGTCGCACCTCCAGGGGGGTCCAGTCGGACAGGCGCCAAAGCATCACCGAGCCGTCGGCATGCCCCGTGACCATACGATCGGCGGCTTCGTCCAGGACCATGTGCAGCACCGGCCGGCCGGTGTCCCGGCTACGCAGGGCACGCCCCTCCGCGCTCCACTCCACCACCCGGCCATCGAAGCCGGCGCTGACCAGGCGCTCGGCCCCATTCGTGAACGCGAGCCCGTTGACCGACCCGCCGTGGGCCTGCCAACTTCCGATCCCACCACCCCCGGGCAGCGCGTACACGCGGATACGGCCCTCCCACCCGCCGGAAGCGAGTATGGGAGCGCCCGATGCCAAGGCCACGGCGCTGCCACCGCTGTGGGCATCCTCCACGATCACGTCGGGCGCACGGGACGGATGTGTCGAGCCACAGCCATTCACCAGCAACAGGCTCACGATCACCAGCGGGCAAGCCGAAGCCCACCACGGCAGGCGGCCGCCTCGATGGCAGGACTCAGAGGTCCCGACCCATGCTCTGGGATATTTCATCTTTTCCTTGCCCCAAACAAACGAGGCCCCGAAGGGCCCCGCTGAAGCGTACTGCATGTGTTGTTGTTGGTAAGTTGAACGTCCGACCGGATGGCCTTAGAACTTGTGGACCATGCCGACGGAGAAGATGCTGGGGTTCGAGCCAGCACCAGCGACCACGCCTAGCTGGTGACCACCGCCGCCCCAGGGAGTACGCGTAGAACCGTCTTCGTTGTCCGTGGACGCATAGGCCACGTAGGCACGGGTGCGCTTGCTGAGCATGTGATCCCAGCCGATGGCCCACATGTCGGCGCCGTCGTCGGCGCCGGCGGCATCGGAATCGTCGGCTGTGTACCACTGGGCCTTGATGCGGTTGTTGCCCATGGAGTAGGCGGCACCGATGCCCCAGATGTCCCGATCCTGGCCCTCGTTGAAGCCTTCATCGGAGACGGTCTGCCACAATGCGTTGATGCGCAGCGCATCGATCAGGGTGATGCCGCCGGCCAGACGGAAGGCGGATGTATCATCCTGGTCACCAGGAGCAGCAACGGCTCTGTTGGCGACCTCATAGGCGGCCATCACGTCGAACATCCCAGCGTCGTAGCGCGCGTTGACACTGAACCCGTCAGCGTCATTGTCGTCATTCGATGACGCACCTGCGGCGCTGCCGCGATCGAAGGAATACTGCCCCTCGACCTCAAAGCCGCCCATTTTCGGAGTCATGTACCGGACGGTACTGTTCCAGCGCTGATCAAAGTGATACGCGGCGCCCGGGGTTTGCAGCATGTTGCGGGAGTCACCGACGGTGTCACCGAACAGATCGTAGGCGCGGGCCACGTCCTTCATCGGCGTGTCGTGACGGCCGAACAGCACCGTACCGAAGCCGCCTTTGAGGCCGAGGAAGCTGTTGCGGGTGCCGTCGAAGATATCGCCGGACTCGCTGACGTTGACGCGGGTTTCGTACTGGTAGATGGCGGCCAGACCGTTGCCCAGATCCTCGCTGCCCTTGACGCCCAGGCGGGAAGCGTTGGACACCAGGTTGGTGTCGTCATCACCGGCGCCATCTGCATCCGGCGCGTCGATGGACAGGTGCAACAGACCGTACAGCACGGTATCGGCCTGGGCGAGCATCGGTGCCGCGCTCAGCGCCGCGCCGACAGCCAGGGTAAGAAGCTTTTTGTTCATTCAGTTATCCTCCGAACTTAATGTGAGGGGTTCTTGTTCCGCGCTAAGGAATATAGCAACTTCCTGTAGCAATGCAACAACTTTTCGCTCGAATACTACACACGCGAAAAACTGTTGTTGTTTTGCAACAACGCGCACGCCACAAGCCAGGGTTCTTAACGGCCGCGAGCAAGAATTTCTTTAGAAATGCGGCAGCTTCCGCTCGCTGGGCGACCCCTCCGGGGCCGCCGTCGCTGCGCGCCGGCTCGGCTCGAACCACTTCGCGGTTCTCATCCACGTCCGTCGGATAAAGCAAAAGGCCCGCC
>Ga0209347_1004701_pt1 | contig 13861 bp, 9 predicted proteins | sample AutmiccommuBRH23_FD_187382 | JGI IMG/M metagenome (GOLD analysis project Ga0209347, IMG submission 187382) | Deep subsurface microbial communities from Mt. Terri, Switzerland - Autotrophic microbial communities BRH/23 (SPAdes) (version 2) | ecosystem: Environmental > Aquatic > Deep subsurface >... | reverse complement strand
AAATGATCCGGATCGATCCTCGCTGAATGCCAGGGAAGAAAGCCCTGTTCCTCCAACCCGAAAATCGTGTAACTCCGGCAACCACGGTTGATATGGCCTGATCTTTTCGCCACCGATTCCAGGCAAGGATGTTCCTTTTTCCAGGGGGACCACGGAATATCCCAGATCATTTGCTTCAGTTGCATACCATTGCCCGCTGGAGCGTAATTGAAATCCCCATATATTGTTCAGTCCGGCATTTACCAATTCCATTTTTTTAGCATCCAGTGAAAATCTGGCTATTTTACTATAGTTCATCGGAAGCGTGGCATTGCTTTTAAGGGAACTGACCTCACCTTTATTCAATGCTCCATGGCTAAAGTGAATCCAATCACCAGGGCCTCTTACCAACTGATGGGCCATTGTATGGGTGTCTGTAAATCCGAATCCCGTTAGTAGCGATTCCCTGTGGTCTGCCTTCCCATCACGGTCAGAATCTTCCAAATACAACATTTCGGATCCCTGGGCAACATAACAACCTTCTTTGTATGGTAGTATGCTTTGAGGGATAGCTAAACCCTCTGCCCAGACGTTTGTTTGCGCTGGCCCGGAATTGTATAAATTTGAAATAATCAGGATTTTATCTTCTCCCTTTATCCTGCCTTGATACAAGTCTAATACCCTCTTAAAGTTTGGATCGGATTTCTGAGCCTCAGAATCATTCATTAACCTTTGAAGATCCTGCCACTGTATATCTTTTATTGGATCTAGTGGGTACATAACCGCAGTTTGGGTCCAGAGTCGTCCCGCATCGTCAAAAGTTAAATCAATGGGATTCATAATCCCATCTGCTTCACTCGCTACCAGTTCCACTACAAAACCTTCAGGTACGGTAAAACCAGCTAATTCTTCTTCGGGAGATAAAACCTCTGTGCGCGTTGATTGTGTGATTTTATCAAGCGTAATACCATAAGACAGTTTTCCGTCAGCAACATTATCTCTTTTTGAATTACAAGAAAGGTTTAAGACTACGGCTATAAGGATAATTAAAAATGTACTATATGTGGACCTGATGTGCATTATTTTACTTGTCGTTTATAAATTATCTTCTTAATTAAAGCGGTGTTATAGTAACATTTTTAACTTCAATTCGTGCGTTTCCCCCGCTATGCAATTGGATACCAAAATAACCTTCATCAGGGATGGAAGCATCCTTTTCAATATATTCACAAGCCTTGATTCCGTTTATATAAAGTTCATGTTTATTGCCTTTGCAGCGAATGATATAACTATTCCATCCGTCCTCGTCCAGCAATATTTCCAGCTCATCAAGGTTTCCACCAATTAATTTACCCCTTCTATGTTCATCGTAGATATCCCCCCAGTACCCTTTTCCTATATCGGCCTGATATCCAATAATTTTTTTGTCCTCTATGGTTGAACGATATTGAATGCCGCTGTTAATCAATCCTAATTCGTGATTTCCGCTCAACCTGAACAGGCAACTGAATTCAAAATCCTTATACGTCGCATTGGATATCAAATAGGTGTTTGATTCTACATTTGAAACCCCGTTACCACCGACAACCTGCTCCCCAACGATAGACCATATATTTGCATTTTCACTGTTCAAGGGCTTCCATTTCGATACATCTGCTTTATGTTCCTTTGGAGTAGTATAGGTCTGCTGAGAATACGCTATGGAAGTATTGATGATCAAACACATAACCCCTAATTTAAAGAATGCTTTTTGCGATTTCATAAAGTCCATTTTATTAGTTAGAACACAGGTATTAATTCTCCCTGTAAGCCCTCATCAAAGATTTTAAGGGTACTATACAAATCTAGATAACCAGCTGGCGGAAGTCTATCACAATTTCTACTATTAACGATACTTATTTTGCCTGGATTAATTGAAAACATAAATATTGATAAATATAGGTATATAACCACGCATCAAATGGGCCATTTAGGGCTTACCAAAAACAGTACACCTAAAAACTGATAAAGTCCAATCAAGCAAAAAAAGTACTAGAATTCGTTCTGGTTGCGGTAGCATTCAATGGTAATGAAAAATACTTTTGAATCTATATTTTAGGCTTTATATGCCTGCAATATTTGGCGTGATGCTTTTTAGGATTTAAAATTTACTACAAGTAAATTCTTCGACCTATATTCCAAATGTAAGTCAATTTATTTATGGCAAATGGCTTTAATGTTTAGAGGTGGTTGTCCAAACTGTTACGCGCTCTATGCTTAACAACAAAAAGTATAAGATGTTTATTATCTAATACTTTATCAAACCATATTCTCCTTGGTATTGTATTACTTAGAACAATTATGGATTTAATATAATTATCGATTGAGGAGAGTAAATAGTTCTGATATTTTCTATCTGACGACAAGTTCATTTTAATTAATAATGGTACTAACTGAAATTATTTTAGCTTGAAATGAATACACCAAATCCAATAATTGGTATTGCTCTTCATGCAATTGGAGCCATAGCAGCGTCAAGTTGTTATTTGCCCAATACACGAACAAAAAAATGGTCATGGGGAACATTCTGGCTCGTACAGGGCATGTTCGCATGGATTTTAATGCCGGTTATTATTGGCCTGCTGACCGTACCTGCTTTTTTTAGCATCCTTCGGGATGCTCCACCCTATGCTTTCTGGATGGCCTTCATATTAGGTGCAGTTTATGGATTTGGGAGCATGTCATTTGGTATATCCATCCGGTATATCGGCTACTCTCTAACATATACCTTGGCAATTGGGATTTCGGCAATTGTTGGAACAGTTATGCCATTAATGATTTTTGGTGGATTGATTGAATATTTTGCAAATCCCGGTGGTGGATATGTCTTATTAGGAATGATTGTCTCGATTGTTGGCGTATCAGGTTGTGGCTGGGCCGGATTTAAAAGAGAACGGGAGAGTAAGCTAAGTGCAATTCATTTGACCAGGTCAAATATGTTTATTGGCTTAATCCTGACAATTATTGCCGGCATACTTTCGGGAGTATTCAATATTTCTTTGGAATATGGTCAACCAATCGCGGATATGGCTGCTGCACGTGGTGCCGGTAATTTTGAAGGAAATGCAAAACTGATCGTTTCCACGGCAGGTTGTTGGTTAGTTAATATGGTTTGGTTCACAGTAATGGGAATAAGAAAAAACACCTTGAAAGAATTTACTGTTAAAGGAGATATAAACAAAAGCACACTTGCAAAAAATATATTCTGGTCTGCGTTGGCCGGAACCCTTTGGTTTGCTCAGTTCTTTTTCTATGGCCTGGGGCACGTCAAAATGGGTAATTTTCAGTATACCAGTTGGGTGTTACACATGTCTATGCTGATCTTCTTCAGTTTTATTATTGGAGTGATAATGAAAGAATGGAAAGAAGTATCTAAAAAAACTTACGTAATGCTGATTATCGCCTTGAGTATATTAATCCTTTCTTTCATTATAATCTCATTTGGCAGCGTTGTTGGAGAAATGGCTTTAAATCATAATTAATACTATATAATATGAGAAGACTATTATTTGCTTTAATTGGCGTTTCTGTCATTTTACTATATGCTTTCCAGATTTCGTCTTGTAAAGATGTCAGTCATAATATAAATAATATTGAAGATGTAAATAATAAGGTGGCCGCACCACATGATCTGCAGGAAAAGCAGAATTTCTTAGACACACTCAGGGCATCAGGAATCCATAATGCATGTAGGGAAATGAACTTAGACTTTAATGCAGTCTTTGGGCCCTTGGCAGAGAAAATAAACCATCCATACAGGCAGTATCGATGGTCTGTAAGTCGGGATGAACAAGGCAATCCAGTTATACATGCACTACCCCCCGAGGAAGAGATGGGTTGGACACCCTGGGAAAGATGGAGTTTAAAAAACAATAAAGCGATACGGTCCGCCTGGATTCTTTATCCAATAAGGACACCAATCAAAAGGGGGATTCTTAATTGGTATCAACTGGAGGTATCCGACCAACTAACCCCGCGACTTTTGTTAACTCCTGAAAATCTGGTGGCTAAACTTCGTTCAGCAAGGGTTGATGTGGTAGCGGAATGGTTAGGAATGGACTTTAATACAGTATTTATTGAACCCTTGGATTCATTGGCTCAGAAAATTTATGGACAATATAGATGGGTGGTGATACCCCATAATTTGGCTGCTGATGGACCGGTAATTTATGCGCTTCCTCCTATGAACAAATCCGATGATTGGCCCTGGGAATCCTGGTACACTGATGGGAGGCTGCCTTTGATTCATCATGTTCACTACACCAGGAAAAAGGAAAAAACTTCTGGAATCTGGACTGAAGGACCAGGTGCACCGCAAAGACCGCCAGAAATCTTTGGACATACCTGGTATTGGTATGACGATCCGGAAATGTTACCTGCACTTTCCAATCGGTAAGCAAGCCTGGGCATAAGCCCCGTATCCCAATCGGATTCATTCCAATGTTTCCGATAAATTAGCCTCCCGGATATCCCTATTGTGATGTGAATTGCATACTAAAATTCGTCAAAGGAAATATTCTTGATTGGCACCTGTAAATCTTTAAGCATGCTCAAGGCAGCTTGTACCATTCCCGGAGGGCCACATAAATAATACTCTACATCATGGGGCTCAGGGTGATTTATCAGATACTCTGAATATATGACGTCATGAATATTGCCCACAGGCCCGGACCATTCGTCTTCACTTTTTGGTTCTGAAAGAGCAACCCGGAATGAAAAATTTTCATTCTCTTTCTGTATACTTTCAAAGTATTCTTTATAGAAGAGTTCAGATTGGGAGCGTGCGCCGTACCAAAAGCTGATGGTACGCCTGGTTTTTAATGATTCGAATAAATATGAAATATGTGATCTTATTGGGGCCATGCCAGCGCCACCTCCAATATATACCATTTCTTTGTTTGTTGGTTTTATAAGGAAGTCGCCAAAGGGTCCGGTTAAGGTTACCTTATCTCCGGGTTTTAGATTGAACATATAAGAAGATCCGCATCCTGCCGGAACATTGGAGCCCCCAGGTGGTAATTGTATTCGGATATTAAATTTCAATGGGTTATGGGTGTCAGGATTTGTTGCCAATGAATAATTCCGCTTGATCACTAAGTCATTTTCGGCATAGAAGTGATACAAACCCAGAGCCTCCCAGGTCCTGTGGAACGGATTGTCAATTTCAAATTGTTTAAATTCTGTTTTGTGGGTTGGTATAATAAATTGCACATATTGTCCCGCAGCAAAGTTGAATTTCTCTCCGGAGGTTATCTCCAATTGTAGTTCTTTAATAAATGTGCCCACATTATTATTACTCACAACTGTAAAAGGGATTGGATCGGTTTGTAATTTTTGATCCTTATTATCCAACTCCAAAAAGACTGAACCATTTTTGACAAACACCTTAAATGTATTTATTCCTATACATACAGGATTGCGTTTGGGAGAGCCGTCTATTAGGCTAAAACGTCCGTTATGCTTGGCGCATTCGATCATTTCTCCTATTATCACACCGTCTGCCAAATGCGCGTTCCCATGGGTGCACATCCCTTCCGTTGCATAGTATTTGTCATGGTCTGTACGGTAAATCGCATACGTTTTTTGATCAAAATCAAACCGCACTATTTCTCCTTTTGATAGTTCCTGTTCGGGGCAAACCTCGATAAGGCTACCTTTCAAGTTTTTCTTCTTGCCGACAATTTTATTATCCTTACGGAAATTAGGTAAGACAGAGGGTTGCGGTACCTCCCTTTTCACAAAATAAGTTGGGTCTTTGCGTTGTTTCAGAATGGCCGGGATGATTTCCTTATACGCATGGATGAGTCCATTATATGGTTTTGGACAATCATCTTTCATTAATTCATGAAGTTTGGGAAGAGCGTGATAAGGAACCAATGGAAACATATGGTGCTCCACATGATAATTCATATTCCAGTAAAGAAACCGATGAATTCTATTCATGTACACGGTACGGGAGTTTAGCCGATGATCCAAAACGTTCTCATCCAACCCGGCATGTTGGGTTAATCCATAAATGGGCAGTAGCCAGCTCCCGAATAAAGTGGGTAAACCAATAAACATTAGTGGCAGAAAAGTGCTGTAAACGATGGAAATAAGGATTACTGCCAAAAATATAAAGAGGTATACCCTGGCCGTAAAAAATACCTTCCTGTATTCCGAATTTGGAACATAGGTAGCAGTTTCAGGATCAATTTTACCGAAGGCATGAGGTATGAGTTTTTTCAACTCTCCCATAGCAGGCGTGATGCCAAAGAAGGTTAATATGATTTTTCTTAGGTTAGGAGGCCGGGGAACCGCTATTTCAGGATCACGACCACGAATAATCGTATCACTATGGTGGCGCGCATGACTCCACTTCCAGACGGTTGACTGTCTGAAAACCATGAATGAAGAAATTTCATATAGTAAGTTGTTCATCCAATCGGACTTAAATGCTGTTCCGTGGCTTGATTCGTGCCATCTGGAATCCGATGAAGAAGCATATAAGACGCTGTAAACGATATAAGGAAAGATCACAAACCATGATCCCCAATACAAAAAGACCAGGTATCCGGAAATAAAAATAAGGCCAAACCAAATGATGGAGTCTCTAATTGCCGGGGCATTTTTCCGGACCAGCAATTCACGTAATTTATCCTTTGGAATGGGTGTCTGATACCATGCTGCATCGGCTAATCCCAATTCCATAGCGCGATCTGACTCGACACCGATCAGGCTGTAATCTCTGATAATATTGTCTTTGTTCCAGATCATTGGTAATGATTAATTCAGATTATGTTTGAGATATTCCATCATGTACAGGTTCACTTCCCATTGATTTGCTATGGGCTCCTTGCTGGCTGGTAAAATGGTCATATAAGGATAGGGACCAAACTCGGGTGTGATAGTTATGTCTTCCTGATTATTTTTCCGTCTAAAATTTACGACCTGTTGCCACCAGGTTACATGTTTGTCCAGTGCAAGCTTCCATTCGGGTGCGCGAGGATCAGGGATTTGCGGGCCTTCCGGAAATCCAATGCGTGCATGAATGTGGTCAGTTCTCGATAATGCAGGATTTACCATATCCTTTTGATCATCGAGCCAAGATTCTGCTACGTTTACCCAGTGCGAGATATCCAAAGTAAGTCGCAGTTCCGGAATTCTTCTTAAGTATTCTGACATGATATGTGATGCAAAACCAAATTTGCCACGGTGGGTTTCATGTATAACCTTAATACCAAATTTTTGCGATACGTCACTGGCAATTTCAATTAACTCTGCATTCTGTTCATATTTAAAAAAATCTTTACCAGTTTGAGTATTTATAAATAGCGGCCTTACTGAAGCCAGATTGATCAATCTTTCCCGAAATTCCTTTTTATGCAAACTAAAATTGGAAGTTGAAGTTTCCCAATGCTGCGCTATGATTTCCAATTCAAAGTTTTTCAGTAATTGAATTATTTCATTTTTGATTCTTTGATCTTGTGGAATACTCATCTCTACCCCATCATAGCCAGCATTTTTCACTTTTTCAAAGAATGATTTATAATCCAATTTCTCTGAACCCCAGCGAGGGCAAAAGAATTTAATATTCATGGGTTGCAATTTTTCAACACTATATTTTCCTATCCTTACATCTGTACTCAATGGCATGCTTGCAAATTGTTAAAATCCAATAGGGTCTTATTTTTAGTACTTTCTGTAATAATGGATATGGGTTGAAATATTTGTTCTAAGTACGATTATTTATTAAGTGCATTTACTTTAGAAGAGTCATCTTTTTAAACTTTAGTCGTTTACTTATATATAAAAGGGACATGGAATGGCTGCAGAAAAATTGACTTAGGTAACTGCGAACTATGAATATTATTTTGATAAGAGAAAATCATTATGATGTCAATAGCTCTGTCGGAATGCTATGTATCTAATGTGAATTAGCTTATAAAATTATCTTAATATAATAAACAACGCCACCAACTTTTTGACTGAATCCAGTATTCCTTTTGCATTACATGATGTCTTTCTGTGATATACACTCAACACAATTGGGAATAACCCCATAATCTTACTCTTGGAATTTTTTCTTGTATCAATTATTAGATTAATATTAGCCATCCTTTAAATACTTCTAAAGGGAAATTATAAAATAATTTGTGCATAGTTTTGGTTGGATTTAAAAGAATTGGATTGAGTTTAACTAACGGAGATGGAGCGATAAGTATCACTAAATGAGCTAAATATAAATATACTTTTACAATTTTAAATGTAGTTTTATGGGAATACGACCGCGATAGTATTCGGGGGAGTTAGCCCGGCAGGGCCCACAGTAGTAAAGAAGGGGCCTCCGAGAAATCGGGGGGGGGTTTTTAGTCAACGAATTGTAAAGTTTTAAAAGTTTTCCAACGTTAACATTTCGTATTAGCAATAGATTCTATTGTATTAGGATGAATATTTCCCTGTTCTGGAATGAAGGACCCATTTTTACTTTTAAAACTTCTACATATAGATGTTGAAACGGGGCCTGATGACCGGCAATTTTCCTTCCTTATTTTACCCTTAAGATCAATGCCTTTAATTACATCTGCTGCGGTGGAAGATGCGTTAAAACCGGATCCGATTGGTTTCTGCAACCTGCCCTGATAGTTATTTTGTCCCATAGCGTATAAATTTAAATTGATGAGACAAATTTAGTTTCGCTCCCCAGGGTTCACCTTGTTTAAACATCCTGATCCACTTTGTTTAAAAGGCCAGTTATTTGTTGTATTGAATGCCGGGCCGTATATTTCAGCAAAGTTTAGCAAGAGCCCTTAACATGGTACGCGAGATTACATGGAATCTGCATTTAAATTCCAGCCCGGAAAAAGTATTTGGCTTTCTTACCACGCGTAAGGGCAGGGAAAAATTTTGGGCAGTTAGTGCGCCATGCATCAACCAACACATACATTTTACTTTCCCCAATGGCCGGCAGTACAGGAGTGAGATTTTATCCGTCGTGCCCTTTTCCAGATTTAAGATTGAGTATTTTAATTCGGTGGTAGCATTTAGCCTCAGGTCAGACAGTAGTGGCGGCACCGATTTGGTGCTGTTGAATTCAGAAGTTCCTGAAAATGAATTCAATGAGGTCCATGCAGGTTGGGTATCGCTGCTACTGACCTTAAAAGCCGCCGTTGATTTTGAAGTTGATTTAAGGAATCATGACAGGGATAGAACCTGGGACCAGGGATACGCAGACAATTAGATATTAGTAAGACGCACAATATAATTATATAAGCGGGTTAATCAAGACAGGCCCGATCACGGGATTCTGTAAGCCGGGCGAGGGCCATGAAATTTCGAAAAAGGCCGGATTGGCAGAATTTATCAAGGCTGATAGCGTCCTTTTAAAACACAATAAGTATTTTTGTCGGAAATGGCAAAGGAGGTTTTCCGTAAATGCCCTTTAAGGTTGAACGCGCTCTTATCCTCTTAAATAAACGATAATTAAGGCATCGTGGCTGAATGGCTAGGCGAGGCTCCGCAAGAGCCTGTATAATGGTTCGAATCCATTCGATGCCTCCAGAGAAGTATTGGGTCACTTTCCTGCCATGGCGCTTCCTTTTCCTTGTAAAGCGTCATGGATCGTGATTTCATTGAAAATGTTAGCATGGCGGAACTTGGGTGCCAGTTTAATAAAGGGGCAGCCTCTGCACAGAAGGCCATACGTCTGAAGCAGAAGCCTGAAGATATTCATAGTTGGCATCTTACCATCGGATCCTTTCTTCACCCTTTTCTATTTTTTAACCGGTTTTCCTTTTCCGTTGCGCCAATCCGGGCTTTCACCTTATCGGTAAGTTGAAGCCATGGATAATGTTTGAGTTCTTCTTAAAAATCTGAATACCATTTGGTTGGAATTATTTCAAATCTCCTGTCCGGTTTCCGGGCCATAGAAACAGGCCGATCAGCTCACTTTCTCAGCGAAATTCAAAAATCCGGTAAATAAAAGCCTAAGAAGATTTAGCAACCTTTTGCCCTGGTCGGGTCCGGTTTCCCGTGGACGATTACATTTCACCCCCTTTGTGGTTCCAATATTATCTGATCGGAACTTGTCAGGGTAATAAATGTGCTGCCGTTTCGCTTAGCATTATATCGCCGACCAATTTTTATTGGCACGTAATGTTTCCATTACGGCATACGGTCCTTACATATGGGAATATCGTAGAACCGGATCAGGCCCGCTTAGGTCAGGATTTCGTCCAGGATCGTAACATGGGTATTCAAGTCTGATATTTTTTGAGCCAGGGATTTCTCCGTTGCCGGAATCCATTCCAAATTCCTTTGGTAACGCTTTATTGCATGATGTTGTAAGGGATCCATCACCAATAAATATATCCATTCATTGTCCAGCAACCTTTTTAAGTTTTCATTCCGTGAAAGGATAAGGGATACCCGCAACAAGGGAGCCTGGATCAACACCGATAGGCGTAACGGCCGGTGATACATGTCATCATCGGATTTAAATAATGATTGCAACGGCAGGCCTCTTTTGAGGTCACCCCCGTTGCCCCGCACCACACCAAATTTACCGGTAATATTATGGGTAATCTTGGACCCCCCGCCGAATCCATCATTATCGACTGTAGAAAAATAATAGTGGTTGTTAATCCATTGTGTCACGACCATGGGTCCCTGCATGATACTTTCCAGGACCTGGCCGGTGGGATCCTTTTCACAATCGTAGGAGTGAAGGAAACAGCGGCTATGAAGGTTCATATGCCTGGTCAAAGACCTGGGCGCGATGATAAACCCTGCATTTTTTGCCAGGCCCCATTCCGGCCTGGTTTCTCCCCAGTTATTCGCCTTATGGTGGGTTAGGGCAATGCTGTTTTTTTCGATACCGAGCCTTTCGCGTGTAGCGGTCTGCTGGGCTTTAAGCAGGTCTGATTTCAGATCTTGCAACCTTCCCCGATGCGAACCGGGAAGATCGGAATCGAAAATCACGATCTCATCCGTGGTCGTATTGTGTTCGGCACCAAGGAAAACGGTATCCTTTGGAATGTAAAGAGCATGCTTCCTCGCCAGAGCTTTTCGGACTTCGGCCATATTGGCCAGCTTTGCCAGCATTCTGGCGTTATGCCTCCCACGGCTTGCCGCGCAGGCCCCGCAGTCGAGACTGGAACCGAAAGGATTGTTCGCGCTATGGCTTCCATGGCCTACAAAAAGAACCAAAGGAGCAAAACCGTTCCACCCGGTGAGATCAAATGCGGTTTTTACGATTGCTACTTTTTCGTCCAGCGATAATCCAAAAGTATTTTTTTCCAGGGGGTTCGCAGCCTTGATCTCCGGTTCGAACGCATGCTCATAAGACGCACTACTTTTTTGCTTAAGCCGATAAAAATATCCAGGGAGTATGGTCCGGCCCAATAAGGACAGGCCGTAAAAAAAACCCGAGCCTTCAACATAACCAAAAGCGGAAGGTAGCATATTCTTCATCCGCTTAAGAAAATATTCACCGAATTTAAAGATTTCAATCTGTCTTCTGAAGGCCATTTGGTGCTCTGCTTTATTTGCCTGTGGGATCTCGGAAACCGCATAAGCCGAAGAAACGATCGGAGGACAGGATTTACGCCTAAGGCCATCGTTCGGGTCCTCGTAATCCATTGCTATACCAAAGAATCCGGCGTATCCGAAAGTTTGATAGTTGCCCTTGGATTCCACATGTCTCCGTATGGGTTCCGAACGGGTATCGATACAGAAGACCAGCTGGGCATCGGGCGACAGTTCCCTGTCCTGGCAGGCAGTCGTAGTTAAGGATTCCTTTTCCAGGGACTTGATAAGCTGGTTTTGCCAGCTCCTTTCCCAGGCCTTTAACCAGATATATTGCAATCCTTCGATGCCAGGATCGTAATGGGCGGAGTCATCGGCCGGAACTATCCTCGCCTTTATTTTTCGGGCTATCCAGAGACGTACACCAAGATAGTCTTCCAGGCTAATCGGAAATTTTTGCTGCCAGGTGGAGTTGGATTCCTTCCGGTAGTTGATATATCCTGCCCATCCCGGCAAGGCAGCCAAATGGTAGGTAAAGATATTAGTATACTCTTGGTGGCTGAAGCCGGTTAAAGCCTGCACCAAGGCCTCCAGGCTTGTCTGCGGTATTTCGTTAGGGCTGGTTACTCCCATTTCACCGTCGTATGGTGCCAATGATCGCCAGGCATTGTAAAAACCCTCTTTTTTGTTTGGCATTTCCCATTCTGCCAGACCTTCATCCATATAAGCGGATAGCCATTTTGCCATGATCCTGTCTAAATCGTGGTTGGGGTTCTTCAGCACGGTCTTTTTTTGGGATTCCATTTCCTGAAGGTAGAATTCCGGAAATTCAAATAGCCCTTTTTCCCTTAGCAAGGGCAAAAGTGTTTTTTCGTCAATTTCCCCGTGCTCCCATGCCTGTCGATATAAGGACGCTTCGGGGTAAATCCTTACATTCAGAAGTGCCCTCGCCCTGCCAACCGCTTCCTTAAAAGGTAATTTCTCATAACCGGAAAGCGGATTGGAGGTTACGAACGAATACAGTGGCCATGTTTTTCCGAGGACCCCCGACGCTTCATCGATACTTTTTTGAATGTGATGCTGGTTCATTAGGAATTGTTCTTATATAATAATATTGATTTCTTATAGGGTTGAGACAGGTTCAATAATTTCACATAGAGCCAGGGGACCTTATGGTATATTCCCAGTTTCATGATGAAAAAGCCTATCAAGAACACGATACCAAATACGACATGTACTATCGACAAGGGCAAAGGCACGGCCACCATGGGCAAATCCGCCATCAAGATTGTTACTCCGTTGTAAAGCAGGGCGTACATACCAATGCCGGAAATGAATAATACCGGCGGTAAAATGAACTTGTGTAAAATCGAAAGGCTTCGCTGTTTAACAATATTGTACGTTGCCTGTCCGACAGTAATCGCAACAATGAGCGTCAGGAAAACGCCACTGTCCGTTTCTGTTCCTTTTCCTGTTAAGATGGCGAACAAAACAGCCCCTACGCACCCGAATAATAGTACGACAATGGCCTGTATGGGCTTTATGCTGATCCGAAGTGGTTTTTCTGGTTTTGAAGATGCAATTTCCTCACCGGACGCAAGAAACAGGTAGGCCTTATAGAACCCGTGAAGGATCAGATGTACTACTGCCGCATTGAAAAATCCCAGGCCGCACTGCATGATCATAAAACCCATTTGGGCAATTGTGGAACAAGCCAGTTTCTGCTTGACGTTTACCTGAAGAAGCTTGGTGAACTGTGCGATTATGGCCGTCAAGCCGCCGACGATCAAAAGTACGTTCATGGTGTCTGAAGCGAACAAGAGGGTTGAAAACAATGCCAAAAGGATGCCTGCACCATTCACAAAACCTGCATGCATTAAGGCTGACGCAGGCGTAGGCGCAGTCATGGCCGAAAGTAACCATCGATGGAATGGATAAATAGCGGACTGTACGACCGCCGCTACGATAATGCACAAAGCAGCGAAAAAAACAACATACCCTGGAAGATCGGCTACGGAAGCAGCTAGTCCGGTTATGGTAAATGCGCCACTTTTAAAAGCCGGTAAAATGACCCCCACACTTAGAAAAACGGTGCCGGTTAAAAAGTAGCGCTGCGAAAATTTTGAAGCTTCACGCGCTTCCCCCCAATCAGAATCTATCCCTATCAAACGCGACATGAAAAACGCCATTAATGACCATCCGATTAAAAATAGAATGATATGCTCCGACAGAACCAGGGTCATAACGGAAAGTGTAAACCCCAGGCAAAACAGCTTGAACCGGGAGCGGTATCTGTATCCTTGCAGGTAGTTTTCAGCATAACTGCCAACGATGGCAC
>Ga0209347_1004700_pt1 | contig 13865 bp, 10 predicted proteins | sample AutmiccommuBRH23_FD_187382 | JGI IMG/M metagenome (GOLD analysis project Ga0209347, IMG submission 187382) | Deep subsurface microbial communities from Mt. Terri, Switzerland - Autotrophic microbial communities BRH/23 (SPAdes) (version 2) | ecosystem: Environmental > Aquatic > Deep subsurface >... | reverse complement strand
TTGTCTGGGGTGTGCTGGGTCTTGGGGCGGCGATGACCCTGATCGCGCTGGTCGGGGTGTTGGAAAGCCTGGCCTTTGCCGCGCTCATGACCGTGATCGAGGTGATCGGCCTGACCTTGGTGATCGCGGCGGGTTTCGCGGCCGCGCCCGTGGCGGACTGGACTGCACCGCCCGCGCCCGAATGGTCCGGCGTGGCGGCGGCGACGATCTTCGCCTTCTTCGCCTTCATCGGCTTTGACGACATGGTCAACATGGCCGAGGAGGCGCGCGAACCTGAACGCAACATGCCGCGCGCGATCCTTGGGGCGCTGGCGATCACGGGTCTTCTTTATATGCTGGTCTCGCTTGCCGCCGTGCGCGCTGTCCCGCGCGAGGTGCTGGGGGCCTCCGAACGCCCGCTGGCGCTGGTCTGGGAGGCGGGGATGGGCACCTCCGCCGCCTTTCTGGCGGCCATAGCGGTGGCGGCGGCGCTGAACGGGGTGCTGGCGCAGATCGTCATGGCGGCGCGGGTGCTGTTTGGCCTTGGCAAACGCTCGCCGGGTCTGTCGGTGTTCCGCCACGCGCATAAACGCTTCGGCACGCCGGTGCTGGGCACGCTGGTCATCGGGGCGGCGGTCACGCTGTCAGCCCTGACCCTGCCCGTGGCGGTGCTGGCCGAGATCACGACGCAGGCCCTGCTGATCGTCTTCATCATCGTCAATGCCGCCCTGATCGGGTTGAAGCGGCAGGTGCCGGAGGGGCCTTTCGTGGTGCCCATGGCCGTGCCGGTGCTGGGCATCGTCACCTGTGTGGCCACATTCATGGCATCGCTGATCGGAGGTGCATCATGAGCCTGTCGCTGATCCTCGCCTGTCTCTGGGCTGTGGCCGCCAACCTTGCCGCGATGATCCCCTCGCGCGACAATCACTGGCGACGCGCCTATGTGCTGATCGTCTGCGGTATTCCCCTTCTGGGCTATGTGACCTATGAGAACGGTCCGGTCGCCGGGCTGATCGCCATGGCGGCCGGGATGAGCCTATTGCGCTGGCCGGTGGTCTATCTGGGCCGCTGGATGCGCCGCCGGATGGAGAAATGAGATGGCCCGACCCGATGCGATTGCGGGGCTGCGCGGCAGCCTGACGGCAGGCAAGCCCCTGTCCGAATTGACATGGTTGCGCGTGGGCGGACCTGCCGACTGGATCTACCAGCCCGCCGATGCCGATGATCTGGCGCTTTTCCTGCGGGAACTGGATGCGGATGTGCCGGTTTTTCCCATGGGTGTGGGCAGCAACCTGATCGTGCGCGACGGCGGCCTGCGCGCCGTGGTGATCCGGCTGGGGCGCGGCTTCAACGGGATCGAGGTGGCAGGCGACTGCGTCACCGCAGGGGCAGCGGCGCTGGATGCCCATGTGGCGCGCCGCGCGGCCGAGGCCGGGCTGGACCTGACCTTCCTGCGCACCATTCCGGGCAGCATCGGCGGGGCGGTGCGGATGAATGCGGGCTGCTATGGCAGCTATGTGGCTGATGTTCTGATCGATGCCACGGTCGTCACCCGCGACGGCCGGATCGTGACCCTGACGCCGGATGCGCTGCAATTCGCCTATCGCCAAAGCCATCTGCCCGAGGGTTGGGTGCTGATCGGCGCCACGTTCAGGGCCCCCGCAGGCGACCCCGCCCGACTGGCCGCCCGGATGGACGAGCAGATCGCAAAACGCGACGCCAGCCAGCCCACGCGCGACCGCAGCGCCGGCAGCACCTTCCGCAACCCTGCCGGGTTTTCCAGCACCGGACGGGCCGATGATGTGCACGATCTGAAGGCGTGGAAGGTCATCGAGGATGCCGGGATGCGCGGCGCGCGTCTGGGCGGCGCGCAGATGAGCGAGATGCACGCCAATTTTCTGATCAATGCCGGGGGGGCGACAGCCGCCGATCTGGAAATGCTTGGTGAAATGGTGCGAAAAAAGGTTTACGATTCAACCGGTATCACGCTAGAGTGGGAAATCATGAGGGTCGGCGAAACGATCCCGGAACGCGGTTGACAGGCACTAGCAAAAAACGGGGTCACAAAAGACCCGGGAACTGAGGCACGAATTGGGTATGTCGGGCAGGACAACCCCCAAGGTTGCAGTATTGATGGGCGGCGCTTCGGCTGAACGCGAGGTCTCCTTGTCATCAGGGCGCGAATGCGCCGCAGCATTGAGGGGCGAAGGATATGAGGTCGTTGCGCTGGACGCAGGGCCCGACCTTGCTGCGCGCCTGACCGAGATTGCTCCCGATGTCGTCTTCAACGCCCTGCATGGCCGCTGGGGCGAGGATGGCTGCGTGCAGGGGATGCTGGAATGGCTGCGGCTGCCCTATACCCATTCGGGCGTGCTGGCCTCGGCTCTGGCGATGGACAAGCAGCGCACCAAGGATCTCTACCGCAGTGAGGGACTGCCCGTGGTGCCCAGCCTGCTGGCACATCAGGCCGAGATTGCGGCCAGCCACCTGATGGACCCACCCTATGTGGTCAAACCCTATGACGAAGGGTCTTCGGTCGGCGTCGTGATCGTGCGTGAAGGCATGAACGCGCCCCGTCTGCCAGATGGTCTGCCGGATGTGCTGATGGTCGAAGCTTATGCGCCGGGTCGCGAGTTGACCGTGACCGTCATGGGCGACCGCGCATTGGGCGTGACCGAGATCATCACCGATGGCTGGTATGACTATGACGCCAAGTACAAGCCCGGCGGGTCGCGCCATGTCTGCCCGGCCGAACTGCCTGCCCAGATCACGGATGCCTGCCTTGACTATGCGCTGCGCGCGCATCGCGTTCTGGGCTGCCGTGGCGTGACCCGCACCGACCTGCGCTGGGACGAGGCGCGCGGGCTGGACGGTCTGGTGCTGCTGGAAACCAATACGCAACCGGGCATGACGCCCACTTCGCTCTCGCCCGAACATGCCGGACTGGCGGGCCTCAGCTTCGGGCAGTTCTGTGCCTGGATGGTGGAGGATGCGTCATGCAACAGATAGGCCCGCGACTCGATCCGGCCCCCTCGCGCTGGTCCTACCGGATGCAGCGCCTGATGCTGACGCCGCTCTATCGCAACCTGTTGCGCGTCGGTCTGCCCTTCGTCATCGCCTTCGGGTCGGTCACGATCTACATGTCTGACGACATGCGGCGCGAGGCCGTGGTCACCGGGATCACCGATCTGCGCGACCAGTTCCAGAGCAGACCGGAGTTCATGGTCAGCCTCATGGCCATCGACGGGGCCTCGACCTCTGTCGCCGAAGACATCCGCGAGATCCTGCAACTGGATTTTCCCGTCAGCAGCTTCGATCTGGACCTTGAGGCGATCCTGACCGCGATCCGCGAATTGCCCGCCGTGGCGGATGCGCGCGTGCGCGTGCGCTCGGGCGGCATCCTTCAGGTCGATGTGACCGAGCGGGTGCCGGCGGTGCTCTGGCGGACGGCTCAGGGTCTTGAGGTGCTGGACGCGGACGGCATGATCACCGGCCCCGCCACCTCGCGCGAGGAATATGCCACCCTGCCGCTGATTGCGGGCGAGGGGGCGGACAAACATGTGACCGAAGCGCTCGATCTTGTCCGCGCCGCCGGGCCGCTGGGCGCGCGGATGCGTGGGCTCGTGCGCATGGGCGAACGGCGCTGGGATGTGGTGCTTGACCGTGATCAGCGCATTCTTCTGCCCGAGGATGCGCCGGTGCAGGCGCTGGAGCGTGTCATCGCGCTGGGGCAGGTCCACGAGATGCTGGAACGGGATCTGGCCGTGGTCGACATGCGACTGGCGGCACGCCCGACGATCCGGATGAATGCCGCCGCTGTTGAACAGTGGCACGAATTGCAGGCAACAAACGCAGGGATAGCAGGACGATGATCGAGCTTTACCACAGCCAGCGCGCCATGCGGAACATGCGCCGCGCCGCCATGCAACGCGGTGTCGTGGCCATTCTGGATGTGGGCAGCTCCAAGATTGCCTGTCTGGTCCTGCGCTTCGACGGGGCCGATCGCGGCACCGAAACGGAAGGAATCGGCCCTATGGCAGGGCAGGCGGGGTTCCGCGTGATCGGGGCCGCCACCACCCGCTCGCGCGGGGTGCGCTTCGGCGAGATCCACGCCATGCAGGAAACCGAACGCGCGATCCGCACCGCGGTGCAGGCCGCGCAGAAGATGGCCAATATCCGCGTCGATCATGTCATCGCCTGTTTCTCGGGCGGTGATCCGCGCAGCTATGGTCTGGCCGGGGCCATCGATCTGGAAGGGCATGTGGTCACCGAACAGGATGTCAGCCGCGTGCTCAGCGCCTGCGACGTGCCGGATTACGGCGACGGGCGCGAGGTGCTCCACGCCCAGCCCGTCAACTTTGCGCTGGACCACCGCTCGGGTCTGGGCGATCCGCGCGGCCAGATGGGGATGCGACTGGCCACGGACATGCACATGCTGACCGTGGACGGCATCGCGATCCAGAACCTGGCCCATTGCGTCAAGCGGTGCGATCTGGAACTGGCCGGCGTCGCCTCATCCTCTTACGTGTCGGGCATTTCGGCGCTGGTCGAGGACGAGCAGGAACTGGGAGCGGCCTGCATCGACATGGGCGGCGGCACCACCGGCATCTCGATCTTCATGAAAAAGCACATGATCTTTGCCGACTCGGTGCGGATGGGGGGCGATCATGTCACGGGCGACATTTCGATGGGGCTTGGTGTGCCCGCCTCGACCGCCGAACGGATCAAGACCTTTTATGGCGGCGTCGTGGCCACAGGCATGGACGACCGCGAGATGATCGAGATCGGCGGCGACACGGGCGATTGGGAACATGACCGGCGCACCGTCAGCCGGGCCGAACTGATCGGCATCATGCGCCCGCGGGTCGAGGAAATTCTGGAAGAGGTCCGCGCAAGGCTGGATGCGGCCGGGTTCGATCATCTGCCCAGCCAGCAAATTGTTCTGACCGGCGGCGGCAGCCAGATTCCCGGATTGGATGGATTGGCCAGTCGAATACTGGGGCATCAGGTCCGGCTTGGTCGCCCTCTGCGTGTGCACGGGCTGCCACAATCTGTCACGGGCCCCGGTTTTGCCAGCGCGGTGGGCCTGTGCCTGTTCGCCGCGCATCCGCAGGACGAGTGGTGGGACTTCGAGATTCCCGTGGATCGCTATCCTGCACGATCTCTCAAGAGGGCTGTAAAATGGTTCAAGGACAACTGGTAACCGCAATATCTGGCATGTTGAGCGAAATCCCGCGTGAGGCGAGCATTTCTTCGCCACATTTTGTGGTTAATTCGCGTTTTTTTGGTGACGTTCAGACCCACACAGGTTAACATCCGTGTGGATTAGGCAAAATAATGCCCGTGAATACGGGCCGAAACCTCAGGCGGACAGATCATGACATTGAACCTTTCGATGCCCGGACATGAAGAACTGAAGCCCCGGATCACCGTATTTGGTGTCGGCGGTGCTGGCGGCAACGCGGTCAACAACATGATCGAGAAAAAGCTGACGGGCGTCGAATTCGTGGTGGCCAACACCGATGCGCAGGCCTTGCAGCAAAGCAACGCCCCCAGCCGCATCCAGTTGGGCGTCAAGGTCACCGAAGGTCTGGGGGCAGGGGCCCGTGCCGCCGTGGGCGCCGCCGCCGCCGAGGAATCGATCGAACAGATCGTCGACCATCTGGCCGGCGCGCATATGTGCTTCATCACCGCAGGCATGGGCGGCGGCACCGGCACCGGGGCGGCCCCCATCATCGCGCAGGCCGCGCGCGAGCTGGGTGTTCTGACCGTGGGCGTGGTGACCAAACCCTTCCAGTTCGAAGGTGCCAAGCGGATGCGTCAGGCCGAAGAAGGTGTCGAGGCGCTGCAGAAGATGGTCGATACGCTGATCATCATTCCGAACCAGAACCTCTTCCGTCTGGCCAATGAGAAAACGACCTTCACCGAAGCCTTCTCGATGGCCGATGACGTGCTCTATCAGGGCGTCAAGGGCGTGACCGACCTGATGGTCCGTCCGGGTCTCATCAACCTCGACTTCGCCGATGTCCGCGCCGTCATGGACGAAATGGGCAAGGCGATGATGGGCACGGGCGAAGCCTCGGGCGAAGATCGCGCCATTCAGGCCGCCGAAAAGGCCATCGCCAACCCGCTGCTGGATGAAATCAGCCTGCGCGGCGCCAAGGGCGTGCTGATCAACATCACCGGCGGTCACGACCTGACCCTGTTCGAACTGGACGAGGCCGCGAACCGCATCCGCGAGGAAGTGGACGCCGATGCCAATATCATCGTCGGCTCGACCCTGGATACCGACATGGAAGGCATGATGCGCGTCAGCGTTGTCGCTACGGGCATCGACGCCGTCGAAGTGAACACCGACATGCCGGTCCCCCGGCGCCGCATGTCCCAGCCGCTGAGCCAGCCGACACCCGCTCCGGTCGAGGCCCCGGCGGCACAGGCCCGTCCGGCCGCACCTGCACCCGTGCAGGAACCCGCGCCCGCGCCGCAGCAGGCCCCGCAGCGCCCCGCCGCTGCCGCCCGCACGCCCGAGCCCACGTTCTTTGAAGATCTGGACGTGGATCAGGTCGCCGCAAGCGAGCAGATGGAAGACATCTTCGCCGACGACGCGCAGTATGACGACTCGCTGCCGCCGCCCGCCTATCAGCCGCGCCAGACCCAGGCCCCGGCTGCCCGCTATGAGGATGAGGCACAGAATTTCGTGGCGCCCCGTCCGGCCCCTCCCGGCACACCCTCGCCCGAGGCGATGGCCCGCCTGCATCACGCCGTCAACAAGGCCGCACCGCAGTCGCAGCGTCCCGTGGCCCAGCCTCAGCCGGAACCCGAGCAGCGCCCACGCTTCGGGATCAATTCGCTGATCAACCGCATGACCGGCCATTCGGCCGAGTCGCAGGAACGCGCCCCCGCGCAACCCCCGCGCCAGCAGCCGCCGGTTCGCGCGCAGGCGCCGCAGGGCTATGCCCAGCAAGCCCGCGCCACCCCGTCCGAAGCCACGGATCCCGATCAGGAACGGATCGAGATTCCGGCCTTCCTGCGGCGTCAGGCGAACTGATCACGCAACATTTGCGTGACTGATCCGATCGCGAAAGACCGCCTCCGGGCGGTCTTTTTCTTTTTGTTTCATAGGGCTTTAGGTCTGTTCCGCCGCAGTGCGGCAACTATCCGCCCATCCCCTGCGCGGATGTTTCAAACCGTTACAAAGATTGAATTGTTACCAAAGCGTCACATCCCTATTTTCCTGTCACAGCGGGAGAACACCGCGACAGCAGACCCAGAGGCTTGACGTGCAGCATACTTTGAAATCGGCGATACGCTTCGATGGGGTCGGATTGCATTCGGGCCAGCCGGTCTGCATGGTGATCCGTCCCGCAGCGGCCGAGCACGGCATCTGGTTCCGTCGCAGCGACGTGCTGTTCGGCGATGCCATGATCCCCGCCCGCTGGGATTCCGTCCGCCAGTCGCCGCTCTGCACCTTTCTGGAAAATGAACAAGGCGTCAGCGTCTCGACCGTCGAGCATGTGATGGCCGCGCTTGCAGGATGCGGCGTGCACAATGCGCTGATCGAGGTGGATGGGCCTGAAGTGCCGATCCTTGACGGCAGTTCCGCCTCCTTCGTCCGGGCCATCCTGAACCGTGGCTTGCGCCAGCAATCCGCACCCGTGCGCGCGATCCGCGTTCTGGAAACCGTCGAAGTGCGCCGTGGCGATGCTTGGGCGCGTCTGTCGCCCGCCGATCGTCTGGTGATCGACTTCAGCATCAAGTTCGACGATGCCGCCATTGGCGAGCAGTCCAAGTCCCTGCCGATGTCCAATGGCAGTTTCGTGCGCGAACTCTGCGACAGCCGCACCTTCTGCCGTCAGGCCGATGTGGACATGATGCGCGCGCAAGGGCTGGCCCTTGGCGGCACGCTTGAGAATGCCGTGGTGGTCGATGGCGACCGTATCTTGACTCCCGGTGGCCTGCGCCACAGGGACGAGGCCGTGCGCCACAAGATGCTGGACGCGCTGGGGGATCTGGCGCTGGCTGGCGGGCCGTTGCTGGGGGCCTATACCGGCCACCGCGCGGGCCATGCCCTGACCAATGATCTGCTGCGGGCGCTGTTCGCCCGCCCCTCGGCCTATAGCATGGTGGTCTGTGACGCGGCGATGACCGCGCGTCTGCCCGGTGTGGACATCCACATGGACGAAATTCCCGCAGTCGCATAGGCTGCATGCTGCCGTCATCGGACAGCATGGGACCGAGTATTTGCGCCAAAGGCGTTTTGCACCGGAATTTTCTGTGCTAGGACCGTCGGTAACGGCAGGGCAAAGACCTGCTGACGTGACCAGACAAGGGTGAGAGCAAGCATGACAGGCGGGTCCCGGGCAAAGGTGATCGGTGGCGTTCTACTGGCTGTTTGGCTGGCCGGATGCGACAGCGTGACGGAACGCGCAGGGCGCGGATCGATTCCCCTCGACGGTTTCACCGCCGAACAGATCTATGAGCGCGGCGAATTCGAGATCGACCGCAGCCGTCCCGAAGACGCGGCCTTCTATTTCGCGGAAATCGAACGCCTCTATCCCTATTCCGAATGGGCCAAGCGTGGCCTCATCATGCAGGCGTTTTCCTACCATTCCGCCCGTGACTTCGAAAACAGCCGCGCCGCTGCGCAGCGCTATATCGACTTCTACCCGGCGGATGAGGATGCGGCCTATGCGCAATATCTGTTGGCGCTGTCCTATTACGACCAGATCGACGATGTGGGCCGCGATCAGGGCCTGACCTTTCAGGCGCTCCAATCGCTGCGCACCGTGATCGAGGTTTATCCCGACAGCGAATATGCCTCCTCGGCGGTGCTCAAGTTCGATCTTGCCTTCGACCATCTGGCCGGGAAAGAGATGGAGATCGGGCGCTACTACCTCAAGGGCGCGCATTACACCGCTGCGATCAATCGCTTCCGTGTCGTCGTGCAGGACTTCCAGACCACCAGCCACACCGCCGAAGCGCTGCATCGTCTGGTCGAGGCCTATCTCTCGCTGGGTCTGACCCAGGAGGCGCAGACCGCGGGTGCGATCCTTGGCCATAACTTCCGCTCCACCACCTGGTATGAGGACAGCTTCAAGCTGCTGACCGGGCGCGGGCTGGAACTGGAAGCGGCGGGCGACAGCTGGCTGGCGCAGATCTACCGTCAGACGATCCGGGGACAGTGGCTGTGATGCCTTGCCCTGCGGTCTGTGGCCGTCTGGCATGAGCCGGGGGCACTGGGGACATGCTGCGCGCGCTTGAAATCCGCGACATGCTCATCATTGACCGGCTGGACCTGACCTTCCAGCCGGGTCTGAACGTCCTGACCGGCGAAACCGGCGCAGGCAAGTCGATCCTGCTTGATTCCCTTGGCTTCGTTCTGGGCTGGCGCGGCCGGGCCGAACTGGTCCGGCAGGGGGCCGAGCAGGGCGAGGTTGTCGCGGTGTTCGACCTGCCCGACGGGCACGCCGCCCATGCCGTGCTGGAAGAGGCGGGGCTGCCCAGCGGCCCGGAACTGATCCTGCGCCGGATCAACACCCGCGATGGGCGCAAGACATCCTGGATCAATGACCGCCGCTGCTCGGGCGAGGTGCTGCGCGCCCTCTCGGACCGGCTGGTGGAACTGCATGGCCAGCATGACGACCGCGGCCTGCTCGACCCCAAGGGCCACCGCGCCCTGCTGGATGCCTTTGGCGGGGTGGCCCCGCTTCTGGACACCACGCGCGAGACATGGCGCGCGCGGTCGCGCCTGTCCAGACGCCTGACCGAGGCCGAGGCGGCCATCGCCGCTGTGCGCGCCGAGGAAGACTATCTGCGCCACGCCGTCGCCGAACTGGACGCGATGGACCCGCAGCCGGGCGAGGAGGCCGAACTGGACGCGCGCCGCCGCCTGATGCAGGGGGCCGAGCGGATGCGCGAGGATATGGCCCGCGCCCATGCCGCCCTTGGCCCGCAGGGGGCCGAAGGGGCGATGGGTGACGCGCTGAGCTGGCTGGACGGTCTGGCCGACCGGGCCGAAGGGATGCTCGACGCCCCCCTTGAGGCACTCGGGCGCGCGCTGAACGAGCTGGCGGATGCGGTGCAGGGCGTGGAACGCGCGCAGGATGTCCTCAGCTTCAATCCGCATGAGCTGGAAGAAACCGAGGAACGTCTCTTCGCGATCCGGGCGCTGGCGCGCAAGCATGACGTGCTGGCCGATGATCTGGGCCAGTTTGCCCAGGGTCTGCGCGACCGTCTGGCGGCCCTTGACCGGGGCGACGCCGATCTGCGCGCGCTCAGGACCGAACTGGCGCAGGCCGAGGCTGCCTTCGATGCGGCGGCCCGCGCCCTGACCGATGCGCGGGCCGAGGCGGCAGGGCGGCTGGATGCGGCCGTCACGGCGGAACTGGCCCCGCTCAAGATGGAACGCGCGGTCTTTCGCACCGAGATTGCCGCCGCCGAACCCGGACCGGAGGGGCGCGACAGCGTGACCTTCAGCGTGGCCACCAACCCCGGTGCGCCTGCCGGACCACTGGCGCGCATCGCCTCGGGCGGGGAACTCAGCCGGTTTCTGCTGGCGCTGAAAGTCTGCCTCAGCGACAGCAATGCCGGAATCACCATGATCTTCGACGAGATCGACCGCGGTGTCGGCGGCGCGACGGCAGATGCCGTGGGCCGCAGGCTGGCCGCGCTGGCCGAGGGCGGGCAGGTGCTGGTCGTCACCCATTCACCGCAGGTCGCGGCCCTTGGCGCCCATCACTGGCGTGTGGAAAAGCGGGTGCGGGACGAGATGACGACGACCACCGTGGTGCCGCTGGACGCATCCGCCCGCGTGGACGAGATCGCGCGCATGGTCGCCGGCGACACGATCACCGACGAGGCGCGCGGCGCCGCCCGCGCGCTGCTGGCGGGCACGGTCTGACGCGTCACATGCCGCGCCTGATGCGCCGTTGTTTTTGAGTACTTTTGGCAAGATGAAGCGGGGGGCTTAGCCCTGCCGCAGCATCTTGCCGGGGTTCATGATATTGCCGGGGTCCAGTGCCAGCTTGAGGCTGCGCATCACATCCCATCCCGCCCCATGTTCGGCCTGCATGTAATCCAGCTTGCCCAGACCCACGCCATGCTCGCCCGTGGCCGTGCCCCCCAGCGCCAGCGCCCGTGTCACCATGCGATGCGACAGATCATGGGCGGCGGCGACCTCGGCGGGGTTCTGATCGTCATAGAGCAGGATCGCATGGAAATTGCCGTCCCCCACATGGCCCAGGATTGGCCCCGCAATCGGCGAGGCCGCGATATCCGCCTGCGTCTGCGTCACCGCCTCGGCCAAGCGCGAGATCGGCACGCAGATATCGGTCACCAGCGCGACGCTGCCGGGGCGGGAGGCCTTGATCGCGTAATAGGCATTGTGCCGCATCGCCCATAGGGTGCTGCGATCCTCGGGCCGGGTGGCCCAGTCAAAGCCGGTGCCGCCATGATCCGCGACGATCTCGCCAAAGGTTTCGGCCTGTTCGCGCACGCCGCTGTCCGAGCCGTGGAATTCCACCATCAGATGCGGCGTCAGGGGAATATCCGTGCCGGACCATGCGTTGACGGCGGCCACGCTGGCCGCGTCGATGAATTCGATCCGCGCCATGGGCAGACCCATCTGGATCGTGTCGATCACGGCGGCGACCGCCTCGTCCATCTGCGCAAAGCCGCAGATCGCCGCCGCAGTCGCTTCGGGCTGGCCCCGCAGCCGCAAGGTCAGTTCGGTGATCAGGCCAAGCGTTCCCTCGGCCCCGACGAACAGCCCCGTCAGGTCATAGCCCGCCGCCGTCTTGCGCGCGCGCGTGCCCGTGCGGATGATGCGCCCATCGGCCAGCACCACCTCCAGTCCCAGCACATTGTCCCGCATCGTGCCGTAACGCACCGCCGTGGTGCCGCTGGCCCGCGTCGAGGCCATTCCCCCGATCGAGGCATTGGCGCCGGGATCGACCGGAAAGAACAAGCCCGTGGCCCGCAGTTCGGCATTCAACGCCTCGCGCGTGATGCCGGGCTGCACGACCACATCCATATCCTCAGGATTGACCTGCAACACCTTGTTCATCAATCTAAAATCCACACAAACCCCGCCATGGGGCGACTGCGCCTGCCCCTCAAGCGAGGTGCCCGCACCATAGCCCACCACGGGCACGCCATGGGCCGCGCAGATCCCCACGATCGCCGCCACCTCGGCCGTGCTCTCGGGATAGACCACCGCATCGGGCGGCATGGACGGGAAATGCGTCTCCGAGCGGCCATGCTGGTCCAGTTCGGACTTGGACCGGGTGGCGCGTTGTCCTAACAAGGAGGTCAGATCGTCAAAGGCTGTCGGGCGGGTCATCGGGGTCTCCGAAAGGGGCGGGTGCACCGACCCTAGGCCAAGGCGACCAGACGGGGAAGGGGCAAGACCATGGTCAGAGCGAGGGATGGATGGCCCGAAAGGCAAGCGACCCCGTGCAGGACGGACATCGTCTGATGCCGCAGACCCTGAGGGCACAGCTGTCGCAGCTTCTGACTCAGGCGCGGCAATTTCTGGCCGAGGTCTGGCGCGTCTTGCGCCAACGCGGCCCCAGCCAGTTCCAGTTCTGGCTGATCGCCCTGATCATCGGCATTGCCGCCGGTTTCGCCGCCCTGCTGTTCCGCAAGGGGATCGAAGTGCTGCAGGCGGCTCTCTACGGCACGGATGACGTGGCGATGCTGCACAGCTTTGCCCTGACCATGCCCTGGTATTGGGTTCTGGCCCTGCCGATCGCGGGCGGTCTGGTGGTCGGGCTGATCCTGCACCGCTTCACCCCGGATGCGCGGGTGCGCTCGGTCGCGGATGTGATCGAGGGAGCCGCGCTGCAGGACGGGCGGGTCGAGCATCGTGCGGGCCTTGCTTCGGCGGCGGCCTCGCTTATCACCCTGTCCACCGGTGGGTCGAGCGGGCGGGAAGGTCCTGTCGTGCATATGGCCGCCGTCATCTCAAGCTGGGTCAGCGAGCGGATTCGCGCGGACGGGATCACCGGGCGCGACCTGCTGGGCTGTGCCGTCGCCGCCGCCGTCTCGGCCAGTTTCAACGCGCCCATCGCTGGGGCGCTTTTTGCGCTGGAAGTGGTGCTGCGGCATTTCGCTGTGCATGCCTTCGCGCCCATCGCCATTGCCGCCGTGGCGGGCACCGTGATCAACCGGATCGAATATGGCGGCGTGACCGAATTCGTGCTGCCGGGGATCAACACGCTGGAATTCTATGGCGAACTGCCCGCGTTCCTGATCCTCGGGCTGCTCTGCGGGCTTGTGGCCACGGTGCTGATGCGCGCGATCTTCGTGGCCGAGGACATGGGCAACCGCATCCAGACCGCAACCGGCCTGCCGCGCTGGCTGCGCCCGGCGGTGTCGGGGGCCATGCTGGGCGGGCTGGCGATCTGGTTTCCCCATATCATCGGTGTCGGCTACGAGACGACATCCGCCGCCCTGACCGGCCAGCTTCTGCTGTGGGAGGCGGTCGTGTTCTGCATCCTCAAGGTGCTGGCTGTCGCCATCACCATGGGCGGGCGCATGGGGGGCGGGGTCTTCTCGCCCGCGCTGATGGTGGGGGCGCTGACCGGGCTGGCCTTCGGCATGATCGCCACGGCCATCTTCCCCGACGTGTCGGGGGCCAGCACGATCTATGCGCTGGCGGGCATGGGGGCGGTCGCCGCCGCCGTGCTGGGCGCTCCGATCTCGACCACGCTGATCGTGTTCGAGATGACCGGCGACTGGCAGATCGGCATCGCGGTCATGGTGGCGGTCTCGCTCTCCACGGCGCTGGCCTCACGGCTGGTGGACCGGTCCTTCTTTCTCACCCAGCTCGAACGGCGCGGCGTGCATCTGGCGGCCGGGCCGCAGGCCTATCTCTTGTCGATGTT
>Ga0209347_1004699_pt1 | contig 13867 bp, 10 predicted proteins | sample AutmiccommuBRH23_FD_187382 | JGI IMG/M metagenome (GOLD analysis project Ga0209347, IMG submission 187382) | Deep subsurface microbial communities from Mt. Terri, Switzerland - Autotrophic microbial communities BRH/23 (SPAdes) (version 2) | ecosystem: Environmental > Aquatic > Deep subsurface >... | reverse complement strand
AAAGGGAGAATGAATTTTATACGCTTCACAGGTGAAGCCTTTATCTATGGTGTATTAGTCATGGCAGGTGTAATGGTGTTATTCCTGTTCACGCTAGTTATTTTCGAAGCCATCCAAATTGACGTCCAAAAATTTCTTGCAGAGTATTTATTGATTTATGGAGGGTGTGCGGCAGCCATGATAACTGTTTATTTAGTAGAGGCCAAGAAAAGTGTGGTGGAGAACTTCGCACCCATTTTGGCCAAAATATTCAGTCCGCTCTTCCTTATAATTATGCTTGCTTTCTTAATAGTTATGATTTTTACCGGTAATAGTCCATTTATGGAAAGAGAGTTCCTCATTGGATTCGATTTAATGCTGGCTTTAGTGCTGGGGTTGGTATTGTACGTTATTTCGGCGCGAGATATTCGCCAGCCAGCCAACCTGTTTGATTACTTGAATCTAGCCCTGATCCTGACGGCACTGGTTATCGACGGGGTAGCTTTATCGGCCATATTTCTCCGCTTGTCCGCCTTTGGCATTACCCCCAATAAGCTGGCTGCGCTGGGGGAGAATCTGGCGTTGCTGGGCAACCTGGCCGGACTTGCCTGGTTATATATCGGGTATTTCAAGAGGAAATTTGATTTCTCTAAAATAATAAAATGGCAAACAGATTATCTCTATGTTTATTTCATTTGGACAGCAATTGTAGCCTTCATATTTCCGATTATTTTTAAGTTTAATTAATCCCTTACCTAGGCATCAGTCGAAAAACGACGTTGACGTTACTTAATTGTGCGCGCGCTGTTTCTACACAGTGCTAAATGCCTAATCAACGAAAATCAGCAATGAAAGCGTGATTCTTCGCTTTGATTTCTTCGTTAATTAAGATATTCCTTGAGAGGCAGATAATGAGGATTATGACAGTAGCACCGATATTCTATCAATTAAGAACTTGGGCAGAGGAAGGAATTGTATCGGCTTGGTATAAAGGAAATGAAGAAGTTGAGTGATTGTTGGGTATATTGAGTCTATAAAATAATCCAGGCAAAGGCGATGTTGTGATCAACTCATTACGTATCCTTTCAAGAAGGTTTGAGACGGTTTTATCGAATTAGAGCATGACGTTTTGCCTTATCTTCTTAGCAGAAATTTCGAATATCAAACAGGATGAAAGTAACATACTGAACTTATGCCGATCCGGATTTAACAAGTAAAGGCTAAAAATGGGGATAGACAAAATGGGGCAATTCCATAAGAACTTATCTATGAATGAAAAATTATATATAATTATTTTCCAGGCGAATACCAGGGCTGGGCGGGCTTTTGATATTGCACTTCTATGGCTAATACTCATAAGTATTACTTGTATATTTTTGGAAACCTTACCTAATCTGTCTGAAAATTACTTAGAATCCCTATATAAGATTGAATGGGTGATAACAGTCCTCTTTACGATAGAATACATCACCCGAATATCAATTGTAAAAAATAAATTAAAATACCTGAAAAGTTTCTTCGGCATCATAGATTTGCTTGCGATTCTACCAGCATACCTAAGTATTTTTATTGCTGGAAGTCAGTTCGCTTTGATCTTAAGGATCTTTCGATTGTTGCGGGTTTTCCGAATCTTAAATCTCGGTAAGTATGTCGGTGAATCTTATTCTTTACTGAATGCTCTAAAAGCTAGCCGATATAAAATCACGGTTTTCCTCGAAGCTGTCTTGGTTGTCGTTGTGATCGTGGGAACACTAATGTACTTGATCGAGGGAGAGACCAGTGGCTTCGATAGTATACCTGCATCGGTGTACTGGGCAATCGTAACACTTACTACGGTCGGCTTCGGTGATATCACTCCGATCACACCACTTGGAAGGGTGGTAGCTTCCTTGCTGATGCTCCTTGGCTATGGCGTAATCGCAGTCCCAACCGGAATTGTCTCTAGTGAACTGGCGAGAACTAGATCAGCGAAGGCCAACGGGCGAACCTGCACCAGCTGCAGTATATTCATTGAAGATGAAGAGGCAAACTATTGTAAAAATTGTGGACTGGAACTAGAAAAACGATAGTACAAGAAGCTGGACTTTATTTTCTGGAGTTAGCGTATCGCTGATACCACTGAATAGGATACTGGCCTATTGAAAATATATGCCAAAGTAATCAAATAACGATTGCACATTTTGATGATATTCGATATACTAAAACTAGTTGAATAACAGAAGATAGAGGTGGGTCAAACAAGAGTAGCTAAGATGAGGTTGGAGAGAAACCTTTGATCCTTAGCGAAAGGGGATGGCTCCGAAGGGTGGATTTCTCTTAAATCCATGCCTGGGTCTCGGATTAAGAGTCCTTGAACTGTCACCGTTTTTCGGTGAAGAGCTATCGTTTTGTGTGCATTATTTAATTATTAATCTTTAATATTTAATTTTGTTTAAAACAAGGCGTTAGTATAATCTATGCCTTGTTTTTTTATATTTTGTAACAATAATTAACATATAGTATGGAGGTTAGAATGGCAAACATATCGTAGTTAATGGGGGTTGTCCGTAATAGAACTATTCTGGCTGGATAGTGATAAAACCTAAGTTGATAAGTTAGACGCTCGAATAAAGCAAAATTATTATTAAGAGTAATAAGAAGTAAGGAGTGGGAATTATGTCATTTGGAAGAATTCTAACTGCTATGGTCACACCCATGAATGAGTGTTTAGAGGTTGATTATGAAGAAGCAAAGCATTTAGCTTTACACTTGGTTAAACATGGGAATGATGGTATTGTCGTCGCAGGGACAACTGGGGAGTCTCCGACAATTTCAACTGAAGAAAAAATCGAATTATTCAAGGTGGTTAAAGAGACCGTTGGATCACGTGCTGTGGTAATAGCCGGAATAGGCTCAAATACGACTGAGGCAAGTGTAACGTTAGCCAAAAAAGCTGCAGCAGTGGGAGTAGACGGGCTGATGGCGGTCGTACCCTATTACAACAAACCGTCACAAGAGGGTTTATATCAGCATTTCCGCAAAATAGCCGATGCGACCCCGCTACCACTAATGCTTTACAATATCCCGAGCAGATCTTCCGTCAATATGCTCCCGGAAACCGTGCTCAGACTCAGCGAAATCCCCAACATAACAGCGCTTAAGGAAGCGTGCGGAATGATGGATCAGGTCAGCGAACTAAAACGCATTCTGCCTGAGAACTTTTCCATCTATAGCGGCGACGACTCTCAAACTTTGCCGATGCTGGCTTTGGGCTGCACTGGTATCATCAGCGTGGCAGGACATGTCATTGGTGACGAAATGAAAAGCATGCTCGATGCGTGGTTTGCGGGGGATACTCAAACGGCTTTAAACTGGCATTTGAAGCTTCTTCCCATGTTCAAGGGTATTTTCGTTACCACAAACCCTGTACCGATCAAATACCTGTTAAAGAATCAAGGGATTAAGGCTGGCGGAGTTAGATTACCTTTGGTCGATGCTATCGAAAAAGAAAAAGCATTTTTAGATGATTTATATCGCCAAATTAAAGGTTAATACCCTTGATCATCAATATTACAGTTGCAACGTCAGACGGTCTAGTGCAGATCATTATCAGGGGGGCAGGATGTGCCTTATTATCCTCCAGAGAACTGAAGGTTGAGATCGACGAGGTAGCAAGTTTTTCCAGGAATGGGGCTTACCTTATGTCAAGTCCACCCCAGTAAAAAAGGCCCGATTTCCAAAATAACATTTTACTTATTCTCTAAGCATTATATAATATGTTATAACACAGAATAGGATCATTATTTGAGCAACAAGGTTGATCCAATACTAGCAAGTCAATGTAACATTGGATTTTTCCCAGTGAGTTGGGAGGTAAAAATGGCAGAGGCATTTAAAAACTTCCTTGATCAAATCCCTAAACAAATTATGGATAAAACTGAGACTCATTCAAATACGAATATGATCATTTTTAGACCCACATCCTATATAATTGGTCAGAAAACATATATTGAAGATTATCATTTTATTATGCCTACCTCTGATCCACCTCCTCTACGAATAGAACAGCAGGTATATCACTTTACAAAGGGGAAACTGATTTCCGTTTCAGCTGAAACATGGATATCATGTACAAAATCTCCTTCAACACGTCCATATATCTCCATGATGGTTAAGAAAGATTTTTTTAGGGAAATCTCAAGGGAGTGTGTTGGGCAAGAGGAAGTGGCATTTTCGAGAGTAAATACCCCTTATAGTTCCCATTTGGTCAATCTTATTGACAGATTTGAAGAGGAACTTATAGTATTTCAAAACGACAGCCCTCTGATGCTGCAGAGTATTAATGTGCAAATCGCCATACAATTATTGAGGGAGAGCGGATGTCAAAATGAAGTTAGAGCTAAAAAGCTGCCGCTTGACCAGAATTATATCAAACGGGCTATAGAGTACATGACAGTTTATTATAATGCTAAAATCACGATAGGAGATATATGCCAGGAAATTCACTTAAGCCCTTATTACTTTATAAGGATGTTCAAAGATGCGACTGGCCTAAGCCCCCATGAATTTATTTTGTCCATTAGGATAGGTAAAGCGGAAGAATTGTTAAAGAAAGGGAATTCAATCCAAGAGGTTGCAAAACTATGTGGGTTTGTCAATAGCGCACATTTTTCTAATCGCTTTAAGCGGGCGATAGGAATGCCCCCATCAGAATATAAAAGGAACTATTTCATAATGTAGTTTGATTTAACTTTCGGTTTAGCGGCTTAGCGTTAAGCCGTTTTTTATTTGTACGAAGGAGTTCACTGGACTGAAAAGAGCAATTTTTTGTAAGAAAATTGAGCATTTTTTGAATAATGTAAGTTTCCGGTAGAGGATACAATAAGATAGGAAATCTGGTTATTAATTCTAATGTATTGAGTGGTGAATGCTTCATTCTGTTTTTCATTCCTCTATTGGCTGCTCTCATCATCAACGTGGTAGGAGGGTTTATTCCAATCATCGGTTGGTTAATCACCATACCGATCGGGAATGTTGCGGTCTTAATCATGGCTATTCTGGGTATTATAAAAGCCGCTGGTGGAAAGATTGCAGCGTTACCGTTAATCGGAAAGTTCAATTTAATTGAAGTTAAATAACTATGCATGAAAGCCAATCAACAAAAATATTTTAATGGAGGTATAAAATCAATGAAAATGAAAATTTTAACATTTGCCTTTGTCAGCTTAATGGCACTAAGCATGCTGCTTATGCGGAATACGGCTGCATTAGCAACCAATGAACCCCCTGCCAATTTGGAGGCTCCGCAAAACGTTACAGTGGAAGTCAAGACATATGAGGATGGGAAACCGTATTTTTGGGTTAAATGGACTAATCCCCAAAGTACAATAGACAAGGTTCGGTATTGGGACGATCATGGCGAAGCCCCTTTAGGCTATCAGATTGATATGAAAGTTGGAAATGGAAAATGGAATTATGAAGTTATCGGAAACACGATACCTGGGAATTCACTTCATGCCGGAGACGATGAAAGTGAAATTATCGCAGTGATAGGGGCGCCATACGACCCTATTAATTCAGGAGAGCTAGATACTATCGATATAAAGGATAATGTTTATCACTTTAGGGTGAGGTATTCCTACGATACATCCGAAGAATATCTCATGTCCCCATTCTCAGCTGCTGTGTCCATAGGATCAGGTGCATTTTCAGCTAACTTGGATACAGCCAGGATGAGTGGGCATAGCCGGATCGAAACAGCTATTGCTGTTTCCCAGGTGGGTTGGCCAAATAGTACGGATACGGTCATCCTGACTAGGGATGATCTTTACCCAGATGCCCTAACGGGGACCCCCCTGTCAAAAAAACTGGATGCCCCTATTCTGTTTACGAATAGATTAACACTAACGCCTGCAACAAATACGGAAATAACCCGCTTAAATCCTAAAAAGGTTATTATTCTGGGAGGGACTGTAGCAGTTTCTCCAGAGATCGAGAACGTTTTAAAACAAAAATATCTAATCCAGAGAATCGGCGGGTATGACATGTATGAAACAGCTAAGAAAATAGCGGAAGAGCTAGGGTATAAGGGCAAGGTAGTTATTGCTACCGGTGAAGATTTTCACGATGCCTTAATCGCAGCACCTCTGGCGGCTTACAAAGGAATACCTATGTTATTGACAGAAAAGAACGCACTCCCTTCCTATACCAAAGATGCCCTCAAGTTCATTGCTCCTTCGGAAACTATCGTGGTGGGTAATAGTGATATGGTAAGCGATGGTGTTATAAGCGAGTTGACGAATGCTAAGCGCTATAGTGGCAGCGACTATTATCAGACTGCAGTCGTGGTAGCTGAAAAATTTGGTGCTGATGTTAGCAAACTATTCTTTGCAACGGGCAGAGATTTCCCAGACGCTTTGACTGGTTCAGCACTGGCAGCGAAATTCAACAATCCAATTCTTTTTGTCAATGAACCTATAGCAGATTCTGTCAAGCAATTTCTTCAAAAAAACAAGTCTTTAACAAAGGGCATTAGTCTTTTAGGAGGGGAAGCGGTCATTCCATCTACTGTAGTTAATGAGATCATGAAAAGTTATGAGTAAGTATTGACTGCCTCAGTTCACTAGAAAGTTACCGATCGTATCATCTATCGGTAGCTTTCATTTGTGCAGGCTCTGAAGTGATACCCAATACCTTAAAGGCTTTATCCAATCGTAAGACTCCCACTTCTTCAAGTGGGAGTGATATACCTTATTCTGCTTCGGTGACGATAGTCTCCAGTACGATAGTCTCCGGTGGAGAGTATCGCCGAACCGCCTTTTCCAATAGAAACACATGGCGGCGAAGGAGGTAGAGTCCATCCTACGGCGCGAAAGTATTCGTCTGTGGATCTGCGCCTTCGGCGTAAGTCTCCACTGGAGACTTACGTCACCGAAGACTCGATGTTCAGCTTTAGCTGGACGAGTTCACTTTCCTGTTGTTCAAACGGCTGGCGCAAGGACTATTAGGGGGGATAAAATGAAAAGGATTATTATCATACTTGTTATTTTTTCTCTGATACTTGCAGGATGTTCCAACAGAACCGGTACCAATAGCAATTACAACGATGATGGTAAAAGCGTTGACGCCAAAGCCGGAGAGTCCCTTGAACCTAATTATGACAATATGGATGTTGCTATAGTAGACACTCCTGGTGACCCAATAGAGCTTCCCAGCAGAAGCTTAGGTAATGGGACCTTTAATGTTGATAACTCAAGAACTGCATCCACAGAGTTCCTTGCCGATGGTAAAGAAAAAAGCATCAGTATAGAAGATTCTTCAGGCATAGAATGGACCCTTACTATACCTAAAGATGCTCTGCTTTCTGAAGAAGAAATCACAATCTCTCCACTAACTGATATAGAGATCAGCACCCTACCCGGAGCAAGACTTAATGGACTTATGATGGAACCTGACGGCCTTGAATTTTTATCCAATTCAACCCTTACTATCAGCAAGCCCGGAGAAAATATAAAGTGGTTAGTCTTTATGGCTGGGCATGATGGCTCAGAGCTTGTGTTCTCACCGGCAGAAGCTTCAGCCGAGGGTATAAAGACAACTGTGGGACATTTCAGTACATTATTTATTTTGCCTAAGGATGATCCATCCGCTAATAAGCTGCTTGAAGAAGCTAAAGAAGAGTATAACGAAGCTGTAGATGCTGCCAATGAGCTATTAAAAAAGCCTTTAGAAGTACCTGCACCTCCATCCATCAGTTGGGAATGTATAAGTGATAAAGAATTAGCTATTGCCAAAGAATATGCTCAGAGTGCAACTGAAGAAGAGATGGAAATTGGAAAAAGATTAGTTTCAGCCGATAGAACTATTTGTCTTATATCAGGGAAAGCCTCGGATTTTTCTATGGCAGATAAGCTGTCGAAAAGAAGTATGGCCAAGGTTGATAAGCTTATTAAAACATATAGCCCCCAACCTGAAAAGCTATTAGCTGTTTTTCACGCTGCTAATAGAGTCTGGAAAAATTCTTTTTCCATTGAAGATGCCCCTCCCATGTCAACCTTTCTCGATTGGTTCCAAAACACAAGGAAATACTATATGGATAGGCTTATTAAAGAACATGAGTATAAATCATTTGGAGGGGCCATTGAACTTGATAGAATGTGTACTTTGATGGGGGGATCTAGAAAATTTGATGATATTTTTAAGGCTCTGACCTTTAAGTTGACAGTTGAGACAAGATTGTCTGTCCCCGGTTATCCTATAACAGTCAAAGGTGAAGGGATACTTAAACAAAATATGCAATCTTTGCATGATAAAACACTTTTTATTCAAGGCGTTGGAAGGCTGGGATATATATATAACGGTGAAGATGAAGATTTGATAATTAGACCGGAAGCCTTTCCAGTAAAACTGCAGATAAGAAACTGGGACCCATGCAAGACACAAAAAATGGATATTTTAATTGAATCCCTTGGCTCTGATGATGAAGAGTATGTATATCAGAATGCAGGCGAAAATCAATCTTACTTTGATCCCATCGTTAATGAATTTGCTGAAGGGTTTTTCGAAGAGGAAATGACTGAAGTACCTTACAACGAAGACGGGTCCTTGGAGGCTGTCGAGATGATAAGTTTTAATGTTGACCTTCGAAATGGTCAAGCAACTGCAGCTGTCAAAACGATTGAGAGAAAACAGCCTGAAACGGAAGCATCAATCTTGGTTCATTTACAGCTTGAACATAATCCTTGACAAAGGAAGGTTGTAACTATCAAAAAACAAGGAGGATCCCATTATGAAAAAAATGAACGCAATTTTTCTGATTCTGGTGCTTGCCCTTTCCCTTTCCCTCACCGCTTGCGGAGAAAGTGGCGGTAACACCCCTTCAGACAGCTCCGTACCGACTGTCACTCAGCCAGACGATATGGGGGTCAATGACAACAAAGTGTCGGAGGGCAACGAAGCGACAGGCAACAATCATAACAAGCCGGGTGGTATTTACAAAGAAGTGGGTGAAGAGCTAACGGATTTCTTCTCTGGCTTTGAAAGTGCAATGAACGTTTATGAGCCGGCCATAAATGCTTTTGAGACCGAGGATTTTGAAATCTTTGACGCAGCCAGTGATTATCTCGTATCCCTGGCATATATAGGGAATGTTGCTTCCTATGATTATAGTGCTTCGCCTGGCAATGAGGAAGGAAAAGTCAGGGAGGAAAGCGGCGGTGTCGTTACCTTTAGCCAGAATTTGACCAGGACCAAGGACGGATTCAGCCCCAATGACAAAGCCGGAGATGTGGTCAGCATGAGTGGAACCTTGGACACATCAACCAATACGCTGCTGTTTGAGTCGTCCGTTCAACGGGATGACGCTGTAATTACCAGATTGGTCACTGAGGCGGTGATGCTCTCCGATGGCACATTCCTTGTACAACTTCTGAACAAGCCGATTCCACAGACAGACAGGGGAATCGCGGACAAGGGCGAGGCTTACTTCCTGCGTTGCGGCAAAGACAAACTAGAGATCATCAAAGCTAGCTTCGCCCCCGACGTGAACTTTTCTTATACGTCCATCGTGGGAAAAACTGATTCTACGCCAGAAGATATGGCGCAGGGATATGAGAAAATCAGGAAGGTGACAGCTGAGGGCGGCGAGGCGAAAGTAGAAAAATACTGAGTTGCATACAGGGCAATACAGCGAAATGGGAGAAGCAAAGCATGTTGGCGTTACTTCATTGTAAGGTTTTTTGAGGAAATTTATAGAACCATTACATTTTAACTATCCCTTAACAATAGTTGGTTGATAAGGGATAGTTAAAATGATATACTATGTCAAAATAATACATTTGGAGGAATTTAATATGGAAAAGGTACTTCAGTTTTTAAAAGAAAACACGGTTTGCTGTTTAGCAACTTGTAGTAATGATAAACCGAGAGCATCAGCTATGGAATATATAGTTGTGGGGGATAATATATTTTTTGCTACTGATGGTGATTCAATCAAAGCTTCTAACTTAAAAGCAAATAATAAGATTAGTTTCTCAGCTCATGCGATGCCTAAATTTGTAACAATTGATGGAACAACTGCTACTCCTAATGAAGATGAGATTAATACATATAATAAAATTCTTTTTGAAAGACATCCAGAATTCAAAGAAATGGTTGAGAAAGGTATGATGAAGCCTTTTGTTTATTTTAGATTTGTTCCTGAAGTTGTATATTATAATGATTATTCTGCTGGTATGACTCCACCAGAAGTAATTAAATTGTAATGCGTGATCTGCTATATCACAAGGATTATACCGTAGGGGAAAATGGCAAGAAAATTGCTGTTGAGGTTGAGATAAATAAGTAAAGTTGAATAATCCACTTATATTAAAGGCATCTGCTTAAGGTAGGTGCTTTCTTGTACTTATCAGAAAGTATAACTTCGTTGCATACTGCAAGAAGGCCTAATGCGTGCGAAGACAGTGCTGCAAGAAGGTTAACCCGTGCGAAGACGGTGTCTTCGTCGTCTGTAGCATAAGTGCAACCAACGGTTTCGCCTTCGCAAGGCTCGGCGAAGCCGGGTTTTCTTTACTTTTCAGATAATATTTTACCCTATAGTTGTATTTCCATTTATCTCAAATAGATCCGCTTGAAAAAATACATAACTAATGAGTAAAGTGCAAAACATACTATCATAAAACAATGTGGAGGTGTGCCTAGTGCCTAACCTGTCAGTCAAAGAGCTCAATTACATTAAAGATTTTCTATCTTGGGAACTGCTCATGGTGAAAAAGTGTAATCAATACGCTAACCAGGAGGTAGATCCTGTATTTAAAGGAGTATTTAATAACGAAGGGCAAATCCATCAGGAAAACTATTTAAACCTGTTAACTTACCTCCAACGACTACCGAACCAAGGAGGAATGGTGCAATGATTGACAATAATTCAATAGTAACAAGCCCATTTGGGGTCCAGAAAATCGGAAAAGATAAGTCTCCAGTTCTTCCAAAAGAAAAAGACCCTTCTTTTAACTTACGGGATAGATTAAATGATACTCTTTTGAGCGAAAAGTATGTTATTGAAGGATATACAATCGGGTCCAAAGAAATTCTGGACGAGGAGCTTTACAATACCGTAATTAAAAACCTAAGCAATTTGAAGCAGGTTCAGCGTTCTCTATTTGAAGAACTATTTAACCTTGGGGAATACCAAGCCGACATCGCCACTCCACTACAAATTTCGGATACACTCGACGTATTTACAAAATATAAAGTTCAGTTACCCTATTCGTAGAATTAAGCATCTTCCAGCGTTAGATAACGTTCGGGCGTATTCTCGTAGTCTGGTTATTACTTGAATATTCTCTCAGATTTCGGAAAGATGCTTACAACGAACCCTCCGTAACCGCACGCAGGTAAACTATCAGTAACCACTATCTTGAAAAAGGAATAATGCTACTCGTTTTTTATATAGATGCGAAGGAGAGCCAACATGCTCTCCTTTTTCTATCGGTTTTAGTAAGGGGACATTAGGATGAAAATTGTTTTGTGATATCGATAGGATATGTTTCGACATGCTTTGCATTAGCAATATGGGATAATATTCTGAAATGTATTAAATGTAGAGACATATGTTCCTGATCCGTCTACCCTTTATATTGTTACTATTTAGAGTTTTGGCAATTTGGCAGGAGTGATATAGTTGCTAAAAAAATAAAATGTTTTTTTGACCCTTCCGCACCAACATCTCTATGGCACATCTAGTGCCGTAACAAAAACTGTAAGCAGGAAGCCAAGTAACAATGGCGGTAGCTTAGATTCCTACCGTAAGTCATCGGTATAAGTACCTGACAGCTATTACATAATCATAAAGTTTGTTGTTTTGTGGCTATTGAGTGTCGTATCTGTCAATTCGATGAAGGATGTGTAAATAATATGAAAAAAGGGATAACATTTTTTTGTTTATTAATTATATTTCTTTTGGGGTGTGTATCGTTTAGAGCACCAGTCTCAAATGCGACAGAAAACCCAGAGAAGTCTCCAGTTGAAGGTACAAATTTGGCATCATCAGATATAGGGATTGCCGGTCTGCAAAAATCGATCTCAGCGGGCACCTTTCATACAGTTGCTATTCAAAATGATCGAACAGTTTGGATGTGGGGTGATGACTCTGGTGACTACCCCCAAGGAGAAAGTGCGGACCCCTCATATTATGATACGCTGAATAGAAACAAAAGCCCCGTTCAGGTTCAGAATCTAAGTAATGTCGTATGCGTGGATGCAGGGGGAGACCATAATGTCGCTTTAAAAAAAGATGGTACAGTTTGGATTTGGGGATTTGACACTAGAAAACCCGTAATAGTAGAAGGGCTAACGGATATCATAGCTGTTTCAATTGGAGGTGAAACTAGTGTCCCTTGGCTAAATAACATGCAGTATTGGCATGTTCTAGCTCTTAAGAAAGACGGTAGTGTATGGTCGTTTGGGTTCAATGAGTATGGAGAGCTGGGAAACGGAACAGATGAAAATCCGCAGGACAGCTACACAGCAACCCGAGTAATTGGCTTAGAAGGGGTTACTGCGGTTGCAGCGGGTACTTACCATAGCGTGGTTCTAAAGGATGATGGTACAATTTGGACTTGGGGAAGTAATTCATCCGGTCAAATAGGAAATGGGAAAATCGGATCAAAAGAGTTATCACTAGTTCAAGTTTCAGGATTAACTGACGTATTAGCTATTGATGCAGGTGCTAATCATACTATTGTATTAAAAAAAGATGGTACTGTGTGGACTTGGGGAAATAATTATGCTGGACAACTTGGGAATGGCCTTAAGGGGCCAAATGCTTATAATAATTATGTTCGCGGCGAGCCGGTAGGTACTCCTACAAAAGTAGTAGGATTAAGCGATGTAATAGCAATAGGCGTTGGTGAATCCTCGTCGATGGCTATAAAAAACGATGGTACGTTTTGGCGTTGGGGAATGACAGTAAATACATATGGTGGAGCAGCAGGAACATCTACCCCGATTAAGGTTCCCGGCATTACTAAAGCGTCCTATGCTACTGGAGGATGGTGTCATCAAGTTATTGTCTTAGCTGATGGGACTCTTCAGGCATTGGGATCGAATTTTTATGGTCAATTAGGTAACGGGACTTTCGAATCAAGTTACAATGAGCCAGTTAATGTGGCTAATAGCGAGTTCAAAGTTCTATTACCATCATTATCAATCGCCACTACGTCACTTTCTACAGCTAATGTCGGTTCACCTTATAACGTCACTTTGGAAGCCTGTGGCGGTACTTCCCCCTACACCTGGAGTGCTATCGGTCTGCCTGCTGGTCTTAGTCTCGATTCTAATACCGGAGTTATCAGTGGAATTCCCACGGCTACAGGTACAGCAACGGTAATAATTACAGTAACTGATAGTGACAAAATAAATACCAGTGCTAGTTTATCTGTTATCGTTTCAAAAAGGATAACTTTTCTAGATCATAACTTTGAAGTAGCAGTTAGAGAAGAGATAAATAAACCCTTGGGTGATATCACGACAGATGATGTTAAGAACGTTTATGAACTGTCTATTTATGGGAGAGAAATTAATAACTTAGAAGGCATACAGAATTTTATTAATCTCAAAGGTCTTTATGCTTGGAATAATCCTATTACAGATCTTACACCTATCTCAAAGCTGTCAAATCTTAAATGGTTAGACATAGATAACATACAGGCAACTGACTTTAGTCCCCTAGGCTCAATAACTAGTCTGGAGGAGTTATCCATTGCGTATAACAATATTAGTTCAAGTTTACTTAGCTTTTTGAGTAACCTTAATCAATTATCTCAAATAAACCTAAAAGGAAATTTATTATCAGGTAATAATACCTCATTTACAAAGAAGTTGTCGATTAGTACTACCGATGGACTGACTG
>Ga0209347_1004697_pt1 | contig 13871 bp, 11 predicted proteins | sample AutmiccommuBRH23_FD_187382 | JGI IMG/M metagenome (GOLD analysis project Ga0209347, IMG submission 187382) | Deep subsurface microbial communities from Mt. Terri, Switzerland - Autotrophic microbial communities BRH/23 (SPAdes) (version 2) | ecosystem: Environmental > Aquatic > Deep subsurface >... | reverse complement strand
GACCCGCGAAAGACCTTTGCATGACCGTTGTTCTGGATGTGCAGGATCTGCGCGTGGCCTTCCGGCAGGATGGGCGGTTGATCGAGGCGGTGAAGGGCGTGTCCTTCACCGTGTCGAAGGGCGAGACGGTTGCACTGGTCGGCGAGAGCGGTTCCGGCAAGTCGGTCACGGCGTTGTCCACCGTGTCGCTGCTGGGCGGCAATGCCGAGGTGTCGGGCAGCATCGACTACCTCGGCCAGCAGATGGTCGGCGCGGCGGAACCCTTGCTGCGCAAGGTGCGCGGCAACGATATCAGCTTCATCTTTCAGGAGCCGATGACCAGCCTCAACCCGCTGCACACGCTGGAAAAGCAGCTGGCGGAAAGCCTGGCGCTGCATCAGGGGCTGCAGGGCAAACCGGCGCGGGCGCGGATCATCGAGCTGCTGGACAAGGTCGGCATTGACGCGCCGGAAAGCCGGCTGGCGGACTACCCGCACCAATTGTCGGGCGGGCAGCGGCAGCGGGTGATGATCGCCATGGCGCTGGCCAACGGGCCGGAGCTGCTGATCGCGGATGAGCCGACCACGGCGCTCGACGTGACCATCCAGGCGCAGATCCTCGAGCTGCTGGCGGATCTGAAGCGCGCCGAGGGCATGAGCCTTTTGTTCATCAGCCACGACCTTGGCATCGTGCGCCGCATCGCCGACCGCGTCTGCGTGATGCAGGGCGGCGAGATCGTGGAGCAGGGGCCGGTGGAGGAGATATTCGCCAACCCGCAGCACCCCTATACCCGCAAGCTGCTGGCAGCGGAGCCTCAGGGGCGCCCCGATCCGGTGCCCGAAGGCGCGGCGGAAATGGTGCGGACCGAGCATCTGAAGGTGTGGTTCCCGGTCCAGCGCGGACTGATGCGCCGGGTGGTGGGGCATGTGAAGGCGGTCAACGATGCGAGCCTGTCGGTGCGCGCCGGGGAAACGCTGGGGATCGTCGGCGAAAGCGGGTCTGGCAAGACCACGCTGGCGCTGGCGGTGATGCGGCTGATCGCGTCGGAGGGGCCGATCGTCTATGCCGGACAGGACATCTCGGGCTGGCAATCGCGCCAGCTGCGCGCCCTGCGCCGCGACATGCAGATCGTGTTCCAGGATCCGTTCGGCAGCCTCAGCCCTCGGATGACCGCCGAGCAGATCATCGCCGAGGGGCTTGGGGTTCACGGCGTCGATCCGGGCCGCAACCGGCGCGAGATGGTGGCCGAGATCATGGCCGAGGTTGGGCTCGATCCCGCCGCGATGTCGCGTTACCCGCACGAGTTTTCCGGCGGCCAGCGCCAGCGCATCGCCATCGCCCGTGCGATGATCCTGCGCCCGAAGCTGGTGGTGCTGGACGAGCCGACAAGCGCCCTGGACATGACGGTGCAGGTGCAGATCGTGGACCTGCTGCGCGATCTGCAGCGGCGGCATGGGCTGGCTTACCTCTTCATCAGCCACGACCTGCGGGTGGTGCGGGCCGTCAGCCATCAGGTGATGGTGATGAAGCGCGGCGATGTGGTCGAGGCGGGGCCGGCGGCGGACCTGTTCCGCGCGCCGCAGCATCCCTATACGCGAGAGCTGTTTGCGGCAGCCTTTGGTCACGCCGCCCCGGTCGAAGCGTAAGGCGGGGCGCTGCCGCCCCGCCGCCTAAATCGCCGAGCTGTGCTGCGACTTCGACAGATCGTAGGCGTCGAACACCCGCGCGACCATCCGGGTCAGCGGCCGCGCGCGTTCGGGGATGAACAGGCCCGCGGGCGTGATCTCCACCATGTCGCCGAACGCCGCCTTCGCTGCGCCGAACATCGCCGTCAGTTGCGCCGGGGTGGCGTTCCAATCGCGGATCATCTCTTCGGCGTCGATGCGGAAGTCGCACATCACTGCCTCGATCATCCGGGACCGAAGCAGATCCTCGCCCTGGAACACATGCCCCCGATGGGTCGAAAACTGCCCCGCCCGGATCGCGCGTGTATGCTCTGACGTCGAAGAGGCGTTCTGCGCGAAACCCTGCGGGAAGCGCGAGATGGAAGAGGCGCCCATGCCGACCAGCACCGGGGCCAGATCGTCGGTATAGCCCTGGAAGTTACGGCGCAGGGTACCGGCCTTTGCCGCCAGCGCCAGCCCGTCCGTGGGCCGCGCGAAGTGGTCGATGCCGATCTCGTCATACCCGTCCCAGACGAACAGCTTGCGGGCGGTTTCGAACAGCCCCAGCCGCTCTTCGGGCGTCGGCAGCGTGTCGGACGGGATCATCTGCTGGCGCCGCGCCATCCAGGGCACATGCGCATAGCCGTAGAGCGCCACCCGGTCCGGCACCAGCGACAGCAGCATCTGCACCGATTGCGCGATCTTGGCCGGCGTCTGATGCGGCAGGCCGTAGAGGATGTCGGCATTCAGCGAGGCAACGCCGCGGTCGCGGATCATGTCCACGGCGCGCTTGGTTTCCTCATAGCTCTGCTCACGGCCGATGACCTTCTGGATCGCCGGGTCGAAATCCTGCACCCCGATCGAGGCGCGGTTCATGCCGGCGGCCGCCAGCGCATCAAGGCGGGCCTCGTCGATCTCGTTCGGGTCGATCTCGACCGAGAATTCGGCGCCGGGGCCCATCGGCACCGCGTCGAACACCGCACCCGCCACGCGGGTCATCATGTCGGCGGGCATCAGCGTCGGCGTGCCACCGCCCCAATGCAGGCGCGACAGTGTGACCCCGGGCGCAAGCCTGCTTTTCAGCAGCGCCAGCTCGGCCAGCAGCACATCGGCATAGGCGCGCACCGGATCGTCGGACTGGGTGCCCTGCGTGCGGCAGGCGCAGAACCAGCACAGCCGCCGGCAAAACGGGACGTGCATGTAGAGCGAAATCGAGGATCCGGCAGGGATTGCCTCGATCCAGCTGGTGAACTGGTCCGGTCCGACTGACGCAGAAAAATGCGGTGCGGTAGGATAGCTTGTATACCGCGGAACGCGCGCGTCAAAAAGACCGAGCCGCATGAGTTGCGATTCTGTTTCCATAGGCCTAGGGTTACTGACAGCCGCGCGACAGAACATTGACCCAAATCAAAGCAGGCAGATGTCCATCCAGGATGCGCATAACATTTCCCTTCAATGCGGGGCCTGTCCGATCCGCCACCGCGCCGTCTGTGCGCGGTGCGAGACCGACGAGTTGGCGCTGCTGGAAGAGATCAAGTATTACCGCAGCTTCGAGGCCGGGCAGACCGTGGCCTGGGCCGGCGACAAGATGGATTTCGTCGCCTCGGTCGTGTCGGGCATCGCCACGCTGACCCAGACGATGGAAGACGGGCGCACCCAGATGGTCGGGCTGCTGCTGCCGTCGGATTTCGTCGGCCGCCCGGGGCGCGAGACGGCGGCCTATAACGTGACCGCCACCACCGATCTTCTGATGTGCTGCTTCCGCAAGCGCCCGTTCGAGGAGATGATGGTCCGCACCCCGCATGTCGCGCAGCGCCTGCTGGAAATGACGCTGGACGAGCTGGATGCCGCGCGCGAGTGGATGCTGCTTCTGGGTCGCAAGACTGCGCGCGAGAAGATCGCCAGCCTTGTGGCGATCATCGCCCGCCGGGATGCAACGCTGAAGCTGCGCTCGCCGCAGGGGCGGATGGTGTTCGACCTGCCGCTGACCCGCGAGGCGATGGCCGACTATCTGGGGCTGACGCTGGAAACCGTCAGCCGGCAGATCTCGGCGCTGAAGCGCGATGGCGTGATCGAGTTGCAGGGCAAGCGCCATGTGACGATCCCCGATTTCGACCTGCTGCTGACCGAGGCGGGCGACGACAATGACGGCGGCTACCTGACCTAGGCGCCGCCGGTTCTTGCATGGCAAAGGGCGGCCCCGGGGGGCCGCCCTTTGCATTTAGTGGGCCATGAACACCGGAACGTCGGTGCGTTCCAGCATGTTGCGCGTCGCGCCACCCAGGATGGCCTCGCGGAAGCGGCTGTGGCCATAGGCGCCCATCACCAGCAGGTCGGCATCCACATCGCGGGCATGGCGGCACAGAACGTCCGACACCCGCGGCAGGGTCTTGGCCAGCACCGACACCTCGGCCTTGACGCCGTGGCGCGCCAGCCACTGCGACAGCGGGCCACCGGGATCCGAGCGTTCGGCGCCATGGGCCGGCGGGTCGATGACCACGATATTCACCAGATCGGCCGCCTTCAGCAGCGGCATCGCCGCGCGGGCGGCATTCAGCGCCTCGGTGCTCTGGTTCCAGGCCAGGATCACGCGGCTGCCGACGCGGGGCCCGAGCCCGGTTTCGGGCAGCACCAGAACCGGCGCGCCGCCTTCGAACAGGGCTGCCTCGACGATGGCCTCGGCGTCCTGGGTCTGGCCGTCGCCATAGGGTTTGCGCTGCACGCACAGATCGGCAAAGCGCGCCCGCAGCGCCACAAGGCCAGCGAGGCCGCCAAGCTGTGCCACAGCGGCTTCGGCCGACCAGCGGATATCTTCGGCCGCCATGCGCTCGCGCACCGCAAGCTCGGCGGCCTCGGCGTCGCGCTGCGCCCGCTCGATGGTCTCTTGATGAACGAAGGCAGTCGCGCCGGCGTAGTAATAGCCGGTCTGGGTGCGGTCGATGCCAAGGCAGAAGATGTCCAGATGGGCATCCTCGCGCCGGGCAATATCGACCGCCGCATTCAGCTGGGCCGCTGCGGCCTTGGCGTCGGTCACGATGGTCAGGATAGATTTATAGGCCATGCTGCGTCTCCCATGATGCTATGTGCATGTCACGGCGACATTCCTACGCGGGTTTCCACCGCCATGCCTTGATGCGGATCAAGGCGCCCGATGCGAAGATTTGACACAGATCAAGGCATCTTATGGGCCCTCAGCCCAGAACCACAACAGTCTAAAAGACAGCTGTCGGCATGAGTCGGCCGCCGGGAAAAGACGAAGGGACGCAAGGAATGTGGGATTACATCAAGCTGATCGCGCTTGGTGCTGTCGCGGTGCTGGCCGCGATTGCCGCCAATTATGCGCGTGATCTGGCCTACATGGTTAACGCACTGACTGTCATGCTGGCGGCATCGGTGACGTTTCTGTGGGTACTGCGGAGCATGGGCGACGCACGGCCGGTCGTGGCCAACGAATATAATGACGGCGTGATTCGCGCCGGCGTGATTGCAACATCGCTCTGGGGCGTTGTCGGTTTCCTGGCGGGGACGTTCATCGCCTTCCAGCTTGCGTTCCCCGACCTGAACTTCGGCTTCGCCGAGGGGTACATGAACTTCGGCAAGCTGCGGCCGCTGCACACCTCGGCGGTGATCTTCGCCTTTGGTGGCAACGCGCTGCTGATGTCCTCGTTCTACGTGGTGCAGCGCACCTCGGCGGCACGGCTGTGGGGCGGCAACCTCGCATGGTTCGTGTTCTGGGGTTACAACCTCTTCATCGTGCTGGCCGCGACCGGCTACATCCTTGGTGCCACGCAGTCCAAGGAATATGCCGAGCCGGAATGGTATGTGGATATCTGGCTGACCGTCGTGTGGGTTGCCTACCTTGCCGTGTTCATGGGCACGTTGCTCAAGCGCAAGGAAAAGCACATCTACGTTGCCAACTGGTTCTACCTGTCCTTCATCGTGACCATCGCGATGCTGCACATCGTGAACAACCTCGCCATCCCGGTCTCGGTCTTCGGGTCGAAATCTGTGCAGCTGTTCGCGGGCGTGCAGGATGCGATGACCCAGTGGTGGTATGGCCACAACGCGGTGGGCTTCTTCCTGACCGCCGGCTTCCTGGGCATGATGTACTACTTCGTGCCCAAGCAGGCCGAGCGGCCGGTGTTCAGCTACAAGCTGTCGATCATCCACTTCTGGGCCCTGATCTTCATGTATATCTGGGCCGGTCCGCACCACCTGCACTACACCGCCCTGCCCGACTGGGCGGCGACGCTGGGGATGGTGTTCTCGATCATGCTGTGGATGCCCTCGTGGGGCGGCATGATCAACGGCCTGATGACGCTTTCGGGTGCCTGGGACAAGCTGCGCACCGACCCGATCATCCGGATGATGGTGGTGTCGATCGGCTTCTACGGCATGTCGACCTTCGAAGGCCCGATGATGTCGATCAAGGCGGTTAACAGCCTGTCGCACTACACCGACTGGACCATCGGCCACGTCCATTCCGGCGCGCTTGGCTGGAACGGCATGATCACTTTCGGCACGCTTTACTTCCTGGTGCCGCGCCTGTGGAACCGCGAACGGCTGTACAGCCTGTCGCTCGTGTCCTGGCACTTCTGGCTGGCGACCATCGGCATCGTTCTCTACGCCTCGTCGATGTGGGTCACCGGGATCATGGAAGGCCTGATGTGGCGCGAAGTGGACAGCCAGGGCTTCCTCGTGAACGCCTTTGCCGACACGGTGTCCGCCAAGTTCCCGATGTATGTGGTGCGCGGTCTGGGCGGGGTCATGTACCTCGTGGGCGGTGTCATCATGGTCTACAACCTCTGGGCCACCGTCGCCAGACAGCCGGCACGTTCCGCCTCTGTCTCGGCCGCGGTCCCGGCTGAATAAGGGAGGCACAGAACCATGGCTTTTCTGGACAAACACGCCGTACTTGAGAAGAACGCCTCCCTGCTGATGGTTGGCTCGCTTCTGGTGGTGTCGATCGGCGGCATCGTCGAGATCGCACCGCTGTTCTACCTCGAGAACACGATTGAAAAGGTGGAAGGGGTTCGCCCCTACACCCCGCTGGAGCTGACGGGCCGCGACATCTACATCCGCGAAGGGTGCTACGTGTGCCACAGCCAGATGATCCGTCCGATGCGCGACGAGGTCGAACGCTATGGCCATTACAGCCTTGCGGCGGAATCGATGTACGACCATCCGTTCCAATGGGGCTCCAAGCGCACCGGGCCCGACCTTGCCCGCGTCGGCGGCCGCTATTCCGACGAATGGCATGTCGATCACCTGACCGACCCGCAATCGGTGGTGCCGGAATCGGTGATGCCGAAATACGGCTTCCTCTCGGACCGGCTGATCGAGCCGACCTATATCGAAGATCTGCTTGGCACGCACCGCATGGTGGGTGTCCCCTACAGCTCTGAGATGATCGAGACGGCGAAGGCCGACTTCGTGGCCCAGGCCGATCCGAACAGCGACTATGACGGGCTGCAGGAACGCTATCCCGGCGCCAAGGTGTCGAACTATGACGGGGCGCCCGGCGTGACAGAGATGGACGCGCTGATCGCCTATCTTCAGGTGTTGGGCACGATGGTCGATTTCTCGACCTTCACGCCTGACGCAAGCCGGTAGGGGGGCGTCATGAACTATCACATCCTTCGGGAGTTTGCCGACAGCTGGGCGCTTCTGGCGCTGACGCTGTTCTTCGTGGGCGTCGTGGTCTGGGCCTTCCGGCCCGGCAGCTCGAAAGTCTACAAGGATACCGCCAACATCCCGTTCCGCAATGAAGACCGACCCGCCTGTGCCGGCACCTGCGCCGACTGCGGCTCAGACGGCACCGACAAGGCCAGCGGTGCCACGTTCAAGGAGGCGTGGAAATGACCAAGAGACCTGTGAAAGCCAAGCAAGAGGTCGGGACCACCGGCCATAGCTGGGACGGCATCGAGGAACTGAACAACCCGCTTCCGCGCTGGTGGCTCTGGACCTTCTATGCCTGCATCGTCTGGGCGCTGCTCTACTCCATCGCCTATCCGGCCTGGCCGGGGCTGACCAAGGCGACGCCGGGCCTGCTGGGCCATTCGACCCGCGCCGATGTCGCGGCCGAGATCGGGCGCTTCGAAGCGGCGAATGCGCCGATCGAGGCCAAGCTGGTGGCGGCCGACCTCACCGCGATCAGCGCCGATCCGGACCTGGCGAACTACACCCAGAACGCCGGCGGCGCGGTCTTCCGCACCTGGTGCGCGCAGTGCCACGGCTCGGGCGCGGCGGGGGCGGAAGGCTATCCGAACCTGCTGGACAACGACTGGCTGTGGGGTGGGGGGATCGAGGATATCCACCTGACCGTCACCCACGGCATCCGCAACAATGAGGACGGCGACGCCCGCTACTCGCAGATGCCGGCCTTCGGGACCGACGAGTTGCTGGAACCGGCGCAGATCGACGCGGTGGTGCAGCACGTGATGGCAATCTCGGGGCAAGAGCATGATGCGACGCTTGCGACCGAGGGCGCGACGGTGTTCATGGACAACTGCTCGTCCTGCCACATGGAAGACGGCACCGGCGACCGTGCCCAGGGCGCTCCGAACCTCACCGACGCGATCTGGCTTTACGGTGGCGACGTCGCCAGCCTGACCGAGACGGTGAACAATGCCCGCTTCGGCGTGATGCCGAACTGGAGCACCCGCCTCTCGGAAGCCGAGATTCGGGCTGTTGCTTCCTATGTTCATGGGCTCGGCGGCGGCGAGTAAGCCTGCCGGCCCTCGGCGACAGACGGAACGGGGGGCCTTCTGGCCCCCCGTTTGCATGGGCGCGCCCTTGCGCCCCCATCATCCTACAGCGCCAGCCCGCACGCCTCGCGGATCGCGATCTGCACGGGCGACGGGGGCAATGCGGGATCGAACTCCCCCGTCGGCAACAGTGGCGGCTGCGCCATGAACCGCGGCATGGTTCCGCGATGCGGTTGCGCCGCGTGAACCAGGAACGGATGGCACAGATAGACCGTGCCTGCGGCCCCGGTCGCCAGCGCTTCGGGGCAACTGCTGGTCGAGGCATAGCCCCCGGCCGATAGTTGCCGAAGCGTTGCACCCGCCTCGCCATAGGCAAGCAACTCGCGCGCGATGGTCTTGTGCGAGCCTGTCCTGATGCGCGTGGGTGCGTCCTGCGGTCCGACATCCGAGAACAAAAACAGCATGAGCAGCGCACGGCGACTGCTTTTCACATTGACCCGCCACTCCATGAAGTCAGGGCTGTCGCCGAAACTCATGTCGACATGCCAACCGCCATCGCCGGGATCGCCCGGCACGGGGAAGCGGATCGGAACGCTACCAAGGCCCTGCGGTGCAATCCAGCGGCCGTGCCCGGCAATCTGGTCATAGGCCATGTGAAGCCGCGGAGTATTCGCCGCCTGAAGGAAGGGCGGCGTCGCCATGGCGGCAATCCGGATGACGGGCTGCGCCCAGCCCTGTGGCCTGTCCGGTGAAAGCCCCGTTGCGTGCCAAAGCTCGTCCCTGCACTGGCGTGCAAGGTCAGTGGGGAAGGCGTCATCGATCCTGACGAAGCCTTTGTTGATGAAATCCTGGATCTGACCCGTGGTCAGCCCGTCTGACGGGATATGAGGCATGTTCCAATTCTCCTGAAGGTGCCCGCATATGCGGCACCTTGTTGACCTGACGGCGCGGGTGCGCCGGACGGCAAAGCCGTTCAGATCAGCGGGAAGAATGTGGACTTGAACATCATGGGCAAAGGCTAAGCCGAGATCTACCATCGCGCAAGGCGGGCAGAATGCTGCCGGCGGCTGTCCGCCTCTGCGTTGCCGTTTGATCCACGTCAAGGCCCCGGCGCCCGCAGGCGGCTAGGCTTCTGGCGACCGGGGCGGAAACGTCTTGTGTCATGGCACCGGCCCCCCGTCCTGTTCGCGCGTTTCCTGGGGGTGCCGGTGCCATTCCTTTTCCGGCGGGACGGTCCGGCATTCATGTATCACCGGTTTGCCTTTTTTGACGCAGGTCAAAGCCCGGCCCGAGCGGCTATCCTACAACCGACACCAACCAGTCCGCCAACGGAGACATGCCGTGAGCTCTTCCGACCAACCCGCCAGCCTTTATGCCGCGCGCGAACCGATTTTTCCGCGCCGCGTGAAGGGAAGATTCCGCAACCTGAAATGGGTGCTTCTGGCGGTGATGCTGGGCATCTACTACATCACCCCGTGGATCCGCTGGGACCGGGGGCCGGGGATGCCCGATCAGGCGGTTCTGATCGACATGGCGAACCGGCGGTTCTTCTTCTTCATGATCGAGATCTGGCCGCACGAATTCTACTTCGTCGCCGGCCTTCTGATCATGGCCGGGCTTGGCCTGTTCCTCTTCACCTCGGCGCTTGGCCGGGTGTGGTGCGGCTATGCCTGCCCGCAGACCGTGTGGACCGATCTTTACATCCTGGTGGAGCGATGGGTCGAGGGCGACCGCAACGCCCGCGTCCGGCTGTTCAACCAGAAATGGAACGCCCACAAGGCCCGGCTGCGCTTGACCAAGTGGACGCTGTGGCTGCTGATCGGCCTCGCCACCGGCGGGGCCTGGGTGTTCTACTTCACCGATGCGCCAACACTGCTGGGCAACCTGCTTAACGGCACGGCGCATCCGGCGGCCTATACGACCATCGTGGTGCTGACGCTGACCACCTTCGCCTTCGGCGGCTTCGCACGCGAACAGATCTGCATCTATGCCTGCCCCTGGCCGCGGATCCAGGCCGCGATGATGGATGAAGACACCATCACCGTCGCCTACCGCGAATGGCGGGGCGAGCCGCGCGGCAAGCTGAAGAAGGCCGTGGGCACCGAGGATGCAGCGGGCGACTGCATCGACTGCATGGCCTGCGTCAACGTCTGCCCGATGGGCATCGACATCCGCAACGGCCAGCAACTGGAATGCATCACCTGCGCGCTGTGCATCGACGCCTGCGACGAGGTGATGGACAAGATCGGCAAGCCGCGCGGGCTGATCGACTACATGGCGCTGAAGGATGAGGCGGCGGAGCGGGCCGGCGCCCATCCCAAGCATATCTGGAAGCACGTCTTCCGCGTCCGCACGATGGTCTACACCGTGCTCTGGGCCGGCATCGGCATCGGGTTGGTGGTGGCGCTGTTCATGCGCTCGCCCTTCGACGTGAACGTGACGCCGGTGCGCAATCCGACCTTCGTCACCCTGTCCGACGGGGCGATCCGCAACACCTATGAGATGCGCCTGCGCAACAAGCAGGGCGGAGAGCGGGATTTCGTGATAACGGTCGAGGGGGACCCGGCGCTGGTCACCACGGTCGAGGGCAATGACGGCACCGTGGTGAACGTCGCTGCGGATGAGTTGGGCACCACCCGCCTTTATGTGGTGGCGCCTGCCGGATCGGAGGCCGCGCTTGCAGAACGCACGCCGCTGACGATCTGGGTCGAAGACACCGAAAGCCGGGACCGTGTCGGCATCGACACGATCTTCAACGGGAAGGGACAGTGACATGAGCAATGCAGAAGGACGTGCGCCGGACGGGGCCGTGGTCGGGGGACGTCCGCTGACCGGGCGCAAGGTGCTTGCCATCGTCGTCAGCGCCTTCGCGCTGATCATCGGGGTCAACGTTTACATGGCGTTTCAGGCGGTAAGCACCTTCCCGGGGCTGGAGGTCAAGAACTCCTATGTCGCCAGTCAGACCTTCGACGCCGACCGCGCCGCGCAGGAATCGCTGGGCTGGCAGGTTACGCATGAGTATGGCGCGGACGGGGTGCTCAGCCTTGTGATGCGCGATGCCCAAGGCCTGCCCGCGCCGGTCAAGACGCTGACGGTGATGCTGGGCCGCACCACCCATGTCCGCGACGACCGGGTGCTGGATCTGGTTTATACCGGCGGGATCTACACCGCCAAGCTGGACCTCGAGCCCGGCAACTGGCTGCTGCATCTCGACGCGACCTCGGCCGATGGCACCGCCTTCCGTCAGCGCTACGACATGTTCGTGAACGGATAAGGCCGATGGACGTCCCCTCCGCCTCTGCCTGCCCCGCCTGCCTCGCCGCCCCCTCGGCAGAGCGCATCGCCGCCGCCGCTGCCCCCAGGGACGCGCGGCTGTTCCTGTCGCTGCCCACCGCCCATTGCGCCGTCTGCATCTCGGATGTGGAGCGCGCGCTGGCGGCAGAGCCTGGGGTGCGCACCGCGCGGGTGAACCTGACGCTGAAGCGGGTGGCGGTGGAGGCGGACCCCGAGGTGACGGCGGAACGGCTGGTCGCCGTGCTGGACCGCATTGGGTACGAGGCGCATGACCTCGATCCCGGTACGCTGATGGTGACGGAAACCGACCGCCGCGGCCGCGATTTGCTGATGCGCATCGGCGTGTCGGGTTTTGCGATGATGAACGTGATGCTGCTGTCCGTCGCCGTCTGGTCGGGGGCCGAGGATGCGACGCGTGACCTGTTCCACTGGATTTCCGCCGCCATCGCCCTGCCGACCGTGGTCTTTGCCGGGCAGCCCTTCTTCTCCAGCGCCTGGACGGCGCTGAAGGCCGGGCGGCTTGGCATGGATGTGCCGATCAGCCTGGCGCTGATCCTCGCCTCGGCGATTTCGGTCTATGAGACGATGCATTCCGGCCATCACGCCTATTTCGACGCGGCGGTGATGCTGTCCTTCTTCCTGCTGGTCGGGCGCTATCTGGATTACCGCACCCGCGCCGTGGCGCGCTCTGCCGCCGAGGAGCTGGCCGCGCTGGAAGTGCCGCGCGCCATCGTCCTGCGCGATGGCGCCGAGGTGACGGTGCCGGTGGCCGAGATTGCGGTGGGTGATCTGGTGCTGGTGCGCCCCGGCGCGCGGATGCCGGTGGACGGCACCGTGACCCATGGCACCAGCGAGGTCGACCGATCCTTCCTGACCGGCGAGAGCCTGCCCGCCTGGGCCGGCATCGGCAGCTTGGTTCTGGCCGGGGAGGTCAACCTGACCGGGCCGCTGACCGTGCGGGTCACCGCCGCGGGCCGCGATACCAGCCTGCACCGGATGGCCGATCTGGTGGCGATGGCCGAAAGCGCCCGCAATCGTTACACCTCGCTGGCCGACCGGGCGGCGCGGCTGTATTCGCCCGGCGTGCATATCCTGGCCTTCGGCTCGTTCCTCGGCTGGATGCAGATCACCGGCGGCGATGTGCGCGTGGCGCTGAACATTGCGGCGGCAGTGCTGATCATCACCTGCCCCTGTGCGCTTGGCCTTGCCGTGCCGGCCGTGGTGACGGCGGCCAGTGGCAAGCTGTTCCGCAAGGGCCTGCTGATCAAGGACAGCACCGCGCTGGAACGTCTGGCCGAGGTGGATACCGTCGTCTTCGACAAGACCGGCACCCTGACCATGGGCGCGCCGGAACCCGTCAACCTCGCCGATCTGCCCGATGCGGCGGTGGAGGTTGCGGCGGCGCTTGCCGGGGCGTCTTCGCACCCGCTGGCGCGGGCTCTGGCGGAGGCGGCGCGTGTTGCCGGCATCCGGCCCGCCAACGTGACGGATCTGCGCGAGGTGCCCGGCTATGGCATCGAAGGCCAGTGGCGCGGGCAGGTGGTGCGGCTTGGCCGGGCCATCTGGGTCGGCGCCGAAGCGGGCAGCATCACCGCCACGCACCTCAAGATCGGAAACCAGCCGCCTTTGTCGGTGGCCTTTGCCGACCGCCTGCGCCCCGGCGCGGCCGAGGCTGTCGCGGCCTTCCAGAAGCAGGGCAAACCCGTGCATCTGATCTCGGGCGACGTGGCGGGCGCGGTGGGTGATCTGGCTGGCCGGCTGGGGATCGTGCATTGGCAGGCCGAGGCGTTGCCCGCTGACAAGGTGGCGCTGATCGCCGAGCTTTCCGCGCAGGGCCGCAAGGTGCTGATGGTCGGCGACGGGCTGAACGACACCGCGGCGCTGGCCGCCGCCCATGCCTCGATCTCGCCCGCCTCGGCGTTGGATGCGGCGCGCGCCGCGTCCGATATCGTACTGCTGGGGACGGACCTGTCGCCAGTGGCCGAGGCGGTTCGCGTCGCCGTGAAGGCGCGGCGGCGGATCAAGGAGAACTTCGCGATCTCGTTGCTGTATAACGTGGTGGCGGTGCCGATCGCGATTGTCGGGCTCGCCACGCCGCTGGCCGCCGCGCTGGCAATGTCGCTGTCGTCGATCACCGTCTCGGTGAACGCGCTGCGGCTGAAATAAGGAAGACCCGCATGGAAATGCTTGCCTATCTGATCCCGATCTCGCTGTGCCTTGGCGGGCT
>Ga0209347_1004695_pt1 | contig 13893 bp, 11 predicted proteins | sample AutmiccommuBRH23_FD_187382 | JGI IMG/M metagenome (GOLD analysis project Ga0209347, IMG submission 187382) | Deep subsurface microbial communities from Mt. Terri, Switzerland - Autotrophic microbial communities BRH/23 (SPAdes) (version 2) | ecosystem: Environmental > Aquatic > Deep subsurface >... | reverse complement strand
TGATTGGGTGCCATGGCTACGCCTCGTAGCCATGTCCTGGAAAGCATGCTTACGAGGCGTAAGCATGGCACCCAGACCGAGGTTCTTGCCGCGGTGATTCACCGTTTTAGCATGGTCGCAGTACTACATGCGACAGCCAGGCTTCTTAGAGGAACCACGTCGCCCGTCCACCAAACCAGAGAATGAAAGGGGCGTAGCAGCGGGAGCCCCGCTACGACATGTGCATCAGCTTGGCAACCTGCGCGGCGATGAAGTACAGGCCGAAGCCGAACATCGCCGCGGCACAGCCTGCGAGCACAAACCGCTGTCGCCTGGGACCCAGGAGCACGGAGCCTTTAAAACTCGCCCAGGAAAGGGTCGTCAGCCAGATCAGATCGCAGGACCAGTGGGCCAGCGCGAACAGCACGAACGCCCAGACCCCGAATCCCCTGGCATCCGTGATCAGGGCCAGCCCGACCGTAGCCCACCAGATCAGAAAGTACGGATTGCCGCCGGTGAGAAGAACCCCCGCGGCAAAGGGCCCGCTGCGAGCGATCCGCACCTCCTGATCGCCGGCCCGGAGAAGCCCGCGAAACATCTGAACGGCCATGAGAACCAGGACCGCCCCGCCGATCAGACCGATGCCGACTTCCACCCAGGGGATCTGAAGGAACCGCCCGACGCCGAAGATCAGCAGGACCATCAGCGGAAACTCCACCACGCCATGGCCCAGCGCCATGAGCGTCCCGGCGAAGCGGTTGCGCGACCCCATCCCAATGGCGGCCGCCGTCACCGGTCCGGGCGCCAGCGCCCCGGACAGGGAGATTCCGAAAACCGTCGCAAGAAAGAAAAGTAACTCCATGAGGGCCGCCGTCTACTCCCCGATGATCTTGACCAGGACGCGTTTGTCGCGTTTGCCGTCGAATTCGCCGTAGAAGATCTGCTCCCAGGGGCCGAAATCGAGCTTGCCCTGCGTAACGGCCACGACGACCTCCCGGCCCATGACGGTGCGTTTGAGATGCGCGTCGGCGTTGTCCTCGGCGGTGTTGTGCCGGTACTGGCTGTAGGGCTTCTCGGGCGCCAGCTTCTCCAGCCAGGTCTCGAAATCCTGGTGCAGCCCGGACTCATCATCATTGATGAAGACGCTGGCGGTGATGTGCATGGCGTTGCACAGCAGCAATCCCTCCTGCACGCCGCTCTCGCGGAGACACTGCTCCACCTCGTGCGTGATATTGATGAACTCGCGCCTGCGATTCGCGTGAAACCAGAGTTCCTTCCTGTAGCTCTTCATGAGCCGCCCTTTCCTGCACTTGTGGCCGGGATTGCATTCGATGCCCGGTATTGTAGCACGCCCAATCCACAAGCGGAATGACGAAACCGCCGGTCGTATCGAGCGTAGAATCATTGGGGCAATGGGACCTATGGGACTGACGGGACCCATGCGACAGAACGAACCGCCGTGCCTGCCCGCAAATGGCAAGTAATCAATCATCAATGGAGAGCGGATCATGGATAAGAGAACACTGTTTTGGGATGTTGACACGCAATACGATTTCATCATGCCCGATGGCAAGCTCTACGCCAAAGGGGCCGAAGAGATCGTTCCGGTCGTCAGCGACCTGCGGGCCATGGCGCTCGACCACGGCTGCTCCATCATCGCGTCCATGGACTGGCACGATCCGGACAACCCCGAGATCTCCGATCAGCCTGACTTCAAGAAGACCTTTCCCGCCCACTGCATCGCCGGCACGCCGGGGGCCGAACGCGTCGGCTATCTGGGAAACCTGCCCATCGACGTTATCGATCTCGACCTGATGAATCCCGGGGAACTGGCGGAACTGGTGCAGAAGGAACAGTTCCACATCGCGATTCACAAAGAGGCGATCAGTGTCTTCTCGAATCCCAATACGGTCAACCTGATCGAGTCCGCTTCCCCCGGCCGGATCATCGTCTTTGGCATGGTGCTGGAGTTCTGCGTGCAGGATACCTTGCGAGGACTGGCAAGGTTCCCGAATGTCGAGCTCGTGCTCGTCAAAGACGCCACGGCCGGCCTGGACCCCGGCGTCGAGGCTCGGATGCTCGCCGAGCTGCAGCGCATGGGGATCGAGATCACGGAGTCCAGCCGGTTGCGAGAGATGGCGCCATGTGGCTGATGGATGCAAGCCCTGCGCTGTTCACGGACCTGTACGAACTGACGATGGCCCAAGCCTACCTCCGCAAGGGCATGGACCGGACCGGATACTTCGAGGTGTTCGTGCGGCGCCTGCCGGAGCACTGGGGTTTCTTCGTCATGGCCGGCCTGCACGAGGTGGAGAGCTACCTGCGGGAGTTCCGCTTCTCGGATGACGACCTGCTGTACCTGCGGTCCACCCGCCTGTTCGGCCCTGATTTCCTGGTGGAACTGGCGACGCTGGAGATAAACGTCGAGATCCGGGCCCTGCCCGAGGGTACCGTCTTCTTCCCGAACGAGCCGATCATGGAGGTGAGCGGACCCATTCTCATCGCGCAACTGCTGGAGACGTACATCCTGAACATCCTCGGTTTCTCCATCATCGAGGCGACTTTGGCGGCCCGAATGATGATCGCCGCCCGAGGGGCGACCGTGGTGGATTTCGGCCTGAGGCGTTGCCAAGGCCCGATCTCCTCGATCCGCGCCGCCCGCGGGGGCCAGATGGCCGGCTTCGCCGCCACGAGCAACGTCTTCGCGGCAAGGCTGCTGGACCTCCCCCCTTCCGGCACGATGGCCCACTCGTTCATCGAGGCCCACGAATCCGAAGAGCAGGCATTCCGCGACTACGCCGAGTTGTACGGCGACAAGGCCATTCTGCTCGTCGACACCTACGACAGCATCGAAGGAATCAGGATCGCCGCGAGAGTTGCGCAAGACTTCCGCGACCGGGGAATTCAGATTCGCGGCATTCGGCTCGACAGCGGCGACCTTGTCGAGCTCAGCCGATTTGCCCGCGACCTGTTCCAAACGACCGGCGTCGAATTCCTGAAGATCTTCGCCAGCGGCGACCTGGACGAGTTCCGAATAGCCGAGTTGCTCGAAGCAGGCGCCGAGATCGACGGCTTCGGCGTCGGCACGCGGTTCACCGTCTCACAGCACGTCCCCGCCATCGGAATCGTCTACAAGATAGCCCGCTACGGCGACCGCGACCTGCACAAGACCTCACCGGAAAAGGCAACACTCCCCGGCCGCAAGACAATCCTCCGCACAGGCGACAGTACCTGCGAGAAAGACACCCTCATTCCCTTTGAACTCAGGCCCGACGACCTGCTCAAACCATTCGAGTCCGCCGAGCCGATGCCAATCATCCAGGAGAGGCTCAAGAGAGAGCTGTCCGCCCTGCCCGATTCCATCAAGAGAATCATAGAACCGACAGAGTACCCGGTCGATCCCGTCGGCTTTGCCACGTGACCGAAGCCCCATCGGCACGAGCTTGCTCTTGCCGCTGCATGTGGTATCTTGTCCCTATTAAAGGCTCCGAAAAGGGAAACATACCATGATGGATAGGGGCAAATCGTGACGCGAAAAATCATGTACCTTGCGGCAGGTCTCCTGATTCTCTCTGCGGCAATGCCATGCCTTTGGCGAGCAAGAAGGAATTCCGCGAATGCGGACGGCTGGGGACGAGGGCAACTCAAGGTTTCCGAGGCGGCTTATTATGTGGCCCGCATCGGACGGATCGTGCAACAATGGAGGGAGATGGCCGCCCGGGCCGAACAGGATGCGGACGGGCGGCTCAAGCAGCCGTACCCGGTTTACCTCGTCATAGACACCACCGCCCAAGCGGTGTGGATCGAAGCTTCCGGGACCATGCTTCCCGAGTTCCGTTGCGAGCTTCGCCGAGGACTCACCTGGAGGGTTCACCACTGCGAGCCGAAAGGCACGAAGGAGTTGCCCGGGCCTGTCCGCCTCCAGTTCCGGGGCCTCCAGGCGACCCGACAATGGCCTGAATCGCTGTACCTGGTAGGGCAATCGGGCAGTCGGGAGCACTTGAGCTTTCTCATAGGCTGCCGCGTCGGCCTCAACGGAGATCATGGCAAAGGGCGATTTGTCCCGACAGGGACACAACACATTCTTCAGGATGGCGTGGACTACTACGAGTCGATTCTCGTAGGTGACGCGGAATACAAAAAACAGCGACCTTCCTTGTCCGCCGCAGAGGGAAACAACCATGGTGTCAGCGGACTCGTCGCATGGTCGAAGGTGGAGAAGAGGCTCTACCAGACGATAGAAAGCCAGATCGGCGAGACGGGTTTCCGTCTTTATGACTTGAAGGTCGAGCCCGGTCCGGCGTGGTCCGCCGCCCATGCCCATGTGAGTGCGAGACGCGGCACTCGATGGCAGCATTTGTTTGGCGGCGTGCAACAGGCCACGGGCTATATGAAGATCGATCACTTGGGAGAGGGGCTCTGGTACGCCAGTACCGCTCCTCAGGCACTCCCAGGTGGAGCTACGGTACTGGAGCTGGAATTTGTGGTATCTGAGAGCGGGTCCCCGCCTCCGGAGGAACGATCCCACCGGGTGGTGGAGGGCCGGGAGAGGCAGCATCCAACCACCCCGCCGGCATCACCGTGGCAGGTAGCCCTGCCGAACGGCGCAACCGTGGCCATACTCGGCATAAGCCAAGTCACGGATGGCGAACGTCCCTGGTGGGGCCCCGACGGCAGCACAGTACCCTCAATCCCTGAGTTCTATTGCGAGTCTCGACCGCCGCAAGACAAGCAACTCGCCCGACGCTACGAGATGGTCTGGATCGTCGACTGGCCTTCGCCGTTGTTCGGCAGCACGCACTTCTGTTGGGCCAGCAAATCTCGCAGTGATCCTCCCCTGCTCCCATGCATTGCCTGTGACAGATACGGAGAGCGATACCGTCATTCCTCGGACATGGACATCGTGGAGACCCTCGGGAGTCCCGTCGGCGGAGCAATGCGATGCCTCCACGCAGGTGGTATCCTGTGCGGACCGTCCGACACCCAAGCCACGTTTAGCCTCGGCCTCCGGTTCGATAACGGAAACGTGGAATGGGTCACATTCCGGAGCATCTCGCTGCGACCGGGTGAAGATCCAGGGTTCGAGATCGTCCAAGGTCTGGCCGGGGAGTGATCAGGCGAGCAGTGTTCTGTACACTTCCTCAATGGTATCGACCATAGTGTCGGGAGCGAATTTGGTTTTGACGGATTCCTGGGCGGTGCGGCCGAGTCTCTCTCGGAGGGCCTTGTCCTGGATCAGCTCGGCGCAGGCTTCGATGAGTTGGGAGACGTTCGTGGGCTCGACGAGCCGGCCGGTGCTGGGGTTCACGACCTCGCGGGCGCCATCCACGTCGAAGGAGATCGCCGGTCGGGCACAGAGCATCGCCTGGGGCAACGTGCGGGCGAGGCCCTCGCGGAGCGAGCAGTGGACGAGGATCTCCGAGGATTGGATCGCCAGCGGGATCTGGTCCGGCGGGAGCAGGCCTGTGAATCGGAAGCGATCGGACAGGCCCGAGTCACGAATCTGCTGCCTGTAGGCGTCCATCAGATTGCCGTCCCCGACGAACAGCCAGATCACGTTGTCGAAACGTTTGGTTAGTTCCTTGGCCGATTCGATGATGTAGTCGTGGCCTTTGAGCATGAAGAGCCGGGCGATAGTCACCAGGACCACCGCGTCGCCCGGGATGTCGTGCTTGCGACGAAACGCCGCCCGCTCCCGCTGCGGGATCGGGGTCAGGAAGTGCTCCTCATCGATAGCCGAGTAGGCAGTGACGTGGGGTTTGTCCACGCCGATGCCGGCCGCCCGGTTCTGCTCAGTCATCGAATCGGCGACGCTGATGAAGTAGTCGGTTCGCCGGCCGGTGGCCCGCTCGATGGCGATGTAGAACCGATTGAGCCAGGGACTCTGGTAGCGGTGAAAAGACAGGCCGTGGATACCGTGGACGATCGCGGGCCGAAGGATCGGCGTCGTGGCGAGTGCATCTTGCCTTTGCGTGTCGCGGGCATCCTGCCCGCGGTTCGAGGGCGGCCTCGGCGCGGAGCGCCGCTGCGCGTCGGGCTCGCCACGAGGACCCCATTGACCCTTGAGCGACCAGGCAGCAAATCGGCCCACGATTCCCGCCTTGGCGCTATGCGTATGGACGATGTCGGGCTGGATCTCGCTGAGCAGCCGTTTGATCTTGCGATAGCTGATGGTGTCCTTCACCGGCTCGATGGCCCGGCGCATCTCATCGACTACAATGGTGCGGTACTTCTGGCCCTTCGTCTGGTCGAAGAGTTGCCCTTCGGGGCCGAGGGCCGGGCCAGTGATCAGGGTGACTTCGTGGCCCCGCTCGGCCAGGAGCTTGCAGGTGATCAGGGTGTTCTCCTGGGCACCTCCCAAGATGAGCCGGGTTATGATGTGCACGATCTTCATCGAATCATGGGACCTATAGGACAAATGGGACCGATAGGACCCAGCCAACCCAGGGCCCTGCTCCAAATCGTACACTGTAAATCTTAAATCGTCAATCCAAAGGGCCGCAGGACCTTGGCCAGGGCCTCCGGGCCCTGCATCCAGGCCAGGAAAATGCCATAGTTCGTGTACGGCACGCCGACCGAATCCAGGTCGCGAATGCGGGCCAGGAGTTTCTGGGCCGTGATCATGCAGCCGCCGCAATGGACAACCAGCCTGTACGACTGGAGCTGCTGGTTCTCCTGGAACTCGCGGCCGAAGTTGTGCTCGACGACGACGCCGGGCCAGTGCCGCTGGATGAAGTTCGGGATCTGGACCGTCCCGATGTCTTCGCCGATCCGAGAGTGGTTGCAGGCCTCGGCGATCAGGATCTTGCCGCCGGCCTTGAGGTCCTTCAGGGCCCGAATACCCTCGGCGAACCGGCCGAGCCGGCCCCGGCTGCCGTAATTGATCATCATGATCGAGAACGTGGTCAGCATCATACCGTCCGGCGTCCAGGTGTGCATCAGGTCCATCGCCTGGGAGTCGGTAATGATCGCCTTGGGTCGGCGGCCGAAGCTGCCGAGGAACGTCTCCCACCGCAGCCGCTCGCTCGCATCGCCGTTGCGGGCTTTGCCCAGATCCATCCGGTAGGAGACCGGATACGCCCAGTTCCGCGTGATGTATTCCTCCGCCATCGCCTGCGGCCGCAGGTACCGGCCCGGCGGGGTCTCGGCGTCCATCGGGATATTCAGAATGTAGAACTCGTCGGGCTCCAGAAACGGCAGCAACTCCATTTTCGCGTTCTTCGAGACGAAGTTCGCCAGGATGAAGTCCAATAGAGGCTGACGGAAACTCGCATCGACCGCCGCCAGACTTATCTTCTTATGAAACCTCAGCAGCGGAATACTCCGCTCGACGAGTGGAATCCGCCGCTCGGCCGAGGGACCGAAAAGGTTGTAGAGCACCACAATCTGCTTATCGAGCTCGCGGGCGTTGGCGAGAATCTCGCTTTCTGCCGCGAAGTCCCGCGTGTCCGGGTCGATGACGAGCAGGACGAGGTCGCACTCCTTCAGGTCGGCCAGGACCTTGGCCCGCTTCTTGAGGCCCAATCCGCCGGCCTCGTCGAGTCCGGCGGTGTCGAACAGCTTCACCGGGCCCATGCCATGGATCTCCTGCAGGGCGATCTTCGTGTCGGCCGTCGTCCCCGGCGTCGCATCGACAATCGACGTCTGCTGCTGAGTCAGCATGTTCATCACGCTGCTCTTGCCGGAGTTCATCTTGCCGAATATGCCAATATGGTCGCGTTCAACGAGCATTCAAAGCCATCTCCGAGAACCTGGGTCCAACCTGGAACAACACACGATGTACGACGCCGGCGAATGCGTGGTTCTGTCCAGCAGGCATCAACGTCCTGCCGAGGAGTCGATGAAGACTCTCTTCCTTGGGGACTCTGTCCCCAAACCCCTGAGATTTACCGCTTTGGGCCAGAAGCATGATAGATGGGCTGCGGAGAGCATCCTTGTTCTCCTCCGACATCATCCGAGAGCCTGCCCTCCTGCATTACATCCTACCGGGCGCCGCGTGCCACGTCTAAGCCTCGTAGACATGCCTACGCAAAGCCGTAGGCATGGCACCCAGCCATTGCCGAACTTGTTCGTCAAAACTCATCAGAAGGCATCTCCACTCCGCCCTGACATCATCTGCGGGAAAGGGGAGCCTATCATCCTGCATCTCACCCCCCCGGTTTGCCAATGGGCCACCTTCATGGTATGCTCGAATGTGCCGTTGCGGAGGATAGGGCTCTGCTGAGAAGCAACCCGAGCGCCGCAACGGTCCAGTGGCATGGCGACGCCGCCGATCTGGGGCGTCGCTTGCTATACCATGCTGCTGGCAAAAAGCGAAAAATCTCAGGGGTGTGGGGACAGAGTCCCCACGAAGCAATCGCAAGCGGGAAACCCCGGTCGCTCCAACGATTCGACGAGTAGTATCTGCCGCCCTCAGTCATACCGGATCCACATCAGGCACAGGCCGTTAGGCGGCGCGATCGGTCCGGCGGCCTTGCGGTCACGGGCTTCGAGGATCTCCGCGATCTTCTCGGGCGGCCAGCGGCCGAGGCCCACTTCGACCAGCGTGCCGACGATATTTCGCACCATATTGTACAGGAAGCCGTCGCCCTCGGCATCGACGTAGACCCAGCGGCCGCCTTCGGCCGGGGCGTCCGTGACCTCGCAGCGAAAGACCGTTCGGACCGAGTCCTCCCGGCGGTCGGCCGCGGCGGCGAAGGACTTGAAATCCTTCTTGCCGACGAGCAGCCCTGCCGCCTCGTTCATCCGTTGGGTGTCCAGATCCGCCGGGACGTGCCAGCAGTGCCTCATGTCCAAGACCGGGCGGACCGGGCCGCAGAAGATCGTGTAGCGGTAGAGTTTGCCGGCGACGTCTCCGATGACGTCGAAGCCCATGGGGACATCCTCGGCCTTGACGATGGCGATATTCTCCGGCAGCCGGTCGGTGATGGCCTTGGCCATGTTCTCCGTGGGGATGGGCGAATCGATCTGGATCAGGCCGACCTGGCCCAGCGCGCTGACACCCGCATCGGTGCGGCTGGCCCCGCAGATGCGGGCCCTCGGGCCCAGGAGACTCTTGACAGCGTCCATGAGCACGCCCTGGACGGTCACCTGGCCCGGCTGGATTTGCCAGCCGTGATAGTCGCAGCCGTCGTAGGCAATCGTGAGTTTGATGTTCCGCAGGGCCATAAAGAACGATACGAATAGCAATCCAATGATCCTGACACGGACGAACACGGACCGACACGGACCTCCACGGACAGACGCGTCCGTGAGAGTCCGTGTCGGTCCGTGTTTGTCCGTGCCCAGTTCCAAACAACAGAGCCGCTCAGGATGATCTCCCGAGCGGCTCCGAATGACAAATCAAAAAACGCAGAGACTCCCGATCTACAGCAACTCGGCAATCTGGATGGCGTTCAGGGCCGCGCCTTTGCGGAGCTGATCGCCGGAGACCCAGAGATTGATGCCGCGATTGCCCGGCAGCGACTCGTCCTGGCGGATGCGTCCGACGAAGACGTCGTCCTTGCCGGAGGCGTCGATCGGCATCGGGAAGCGATTGTGCTCACGATCGTCCAGCACCGTCACGCCCGGGGCGGTCTTGAGAATGTTCCGCACCTCGTCCGGCGTGATCGCATTCGTGAACTCCAGGTTGATGCTCTCGCAATGGGCCCGCATCACCGGGATGCGAACACAGGTCGCCGTCACCGCGATGGTCTGGCAGTTGAAGATCTTGCGAGTTTCCTTGACCAGCTTCGTCTCCTCCTCGTTGTACCCGTTGGGGCCCAGCGCGGAGTTGTGGCTGAAGCAGTTGAACGCGATCTGGTGCGGGAAGACGTTCTTGGTCGGGGCCTTGCCCTCAAGAATCTCCCGGCTCTGGTTCTCCAGCTCCTGCATGGCGGACATCCCCGCCCCGCTGGCAGCCTGATACGTGCTCACGACCATCCTCTTGACCGGGTTGATCTTGTGCAGCGGCCAGATCGGCACGATCCCGATGATCGTCGAGCAGTTGGGATTCGCGATGATTCCCTTGTGCTTCTTGATCATCTCGGGATTGATCTCGGGGATAACCAGCGGAACCTCGGCGTCCATGCGGTACGCCGAGGAGTTGTCGACGACCACAGCGCCGGCCTTCACGGCGGCAGGGGCAAACTCCCGGCTCCGTGACGCGCCCGCACTGAACAGGGCGATATCGACGTCCTTGAAGCTGTCCTTCGTCATTTCCTCGACCGTGTACGTCTTGCCCTTGAAGGACACCGTCTTTCCCGCAGACCGGCTGCTCGCCAGCACCTTGAGCGACTTGAACGCGAAATTGCGCTCTTCGATGATACTCAGGAACTCCTGACCGACGGCGCCGGTCACGCCTGCAATCGCCAGTCTGTAGGCCATGCTCGATGACTCCTCACAAATCCCGATTCCGACGGAAGGTCAGCCAAACGATGACTGTCCGAAGGATTTCACCGCAGAATCGATAGAATTCAAAAGTATACGATATCCCCGGGCCTGATGCAAGAGATGTTCGCTAATATCTCGCATTCATTCTGCTACTGCCGCCGCGACGCCGGGATGCTTCTGCCAGAGGGAGGCCATGATCGAGGCGGTGATGATACACACGAAGACGAATACGGCCGTGGGAACGGTGGCTCCGGGACCGAAGTGCTCCAGGGCCAGCACGGTGCCCAGACCGGCATTCTGCATGCCGATCTCGATGGACAGGGTCCTGCGACGGGAGACATCCATCCGGAACAGCGCCCCGACGCCGTAGCCGGCCAGCATGCCCGCGATGTTGAGTGCCAACACGGCCACCAGGATGATCCCCGTCAAATCGTGCAGCCGGTCGCGGTTCACGGCGATCACCAGCGAGCAGACAAAGACGATGAACGTCGCCGAGATGGCGGGAAAAACCGGCAAGACCTTGCGGAGCCGCTCGCCCAGGCAGGACCGAAGGGCAAACCCCAGGAAAAGCGGGAGAATGACCATGAACATCAGGTCGATCATCATCTCCAAGATCGGCACATGGAACTCGGTGCCCCGGGCCAGCATGCACGTCAGGGTCGGCGTCAGGAATGGGCACAACAGCGTCGAGACGGTCGTCAGCGAGACGGAGTAGGCCGTGTCGGCCTTGGCGACATAGCTCATCACGTTGCTGGACATGGCCCCAGGGGCCGAACCCGCCAAGATCAAGCCGACCGCCAGTTCGTCCGACAGTCCGAGCAGCCGGGACACAATGAACGCTCCGAGCGGCATGATCGTGAACTGGGCGACCGAGCCGATCAGGACGATGGCGGGGCTCTTGAGAATCCGCCGGAAGTCCTCCATCCGCAGCACGGCCCCGATCCCGAACATCGTCAGGGCGAAGAACCACTCGTTCCAGGGCGCCAGGGCCTTGAATGGCTCGGGCCAGGCGTACGCGGCCAGACCGCCCAGAATCACCCAGATCGTGAAGTACCGTGTGTAGAAGGACAGGGCTCTCTCGAACATACCCCGGCAGTATATGCACGCCGGGCTCAAAGGGCAATGCGGCAGATATAGCTGGAGAGGGATTGCCGCCACCACAATCCGGCCCCATCCGCTGGAGACAGGGCTCGGCCTGCCCACGGACCCTGCCAGGCACCGAATCAGCCCCGGCCGCCATCGGGGTCGTCCTCCCCCCCGGTCTCCAGGTCGTGGTACTCCTGCCGGAGTTCGTGCAGAGCCTCCTCGGTGCGTTTGTAGCGGGTGACGTCGAGGGCGATCTCCACCCCGCCGATGGTGTCTCCATGACGGTCGCGGACAGGGGCGGCCTGGATGAACCATGTGCGATCGTCGGACGTCCGCTCCACCTCGATGTGGCGGCCCGTCTCCATGGCCTCCACCGCCGGCCAGACCCCCCACGGCTCGTGCCAGTCGGCGTGGACTTCTTCGCAAAGGCGACCGATGACCTGCTCGCGGGCCAGGCCGATCTCGTCGCAGGCCGCCCGATTGGCCCAGAGGATCGAGGTGTCCGCATCCAGATGGAGAATCCGTTCCTCCATGCTGTCCAAGATCGCCTCTTTTTCCTGCTCGGCCAGCTCCGCCGCACGTTCGGCCAGCTTGCGGGCGGTCACGTCGCGAATGCTCTCGCGGTGCCCCAGGGGATTGCCCTTCTCGTCGTAGATGGGCAGCCAGGACATCTCGGCCCAGAGGACCTGCCCATCCTTGGTCTTGATCCGGAACTGCTCGCTCCCCGTGCTGCCCTCGACCGCCGAATAGAAGGTCCGCATGAGCCTCTCGCGGTCGGGCTCGTAGACGAGAGGCCCGGGGTAATCCCGCATGGCCAGCAATTCGTCGATCGAGTAGCCCGAGATCCGCGTGGCCGCCGGGTTGGTCCACAGGACCCGCCCGGTCGGGCCGACCCATACCTCCCAGTCGTAGGTGTAGTTGGCAATCGCCCGGAACCGCTGCTCGTTCATCCGGGAGGCCATCTCGCTCTGCTTGCTCAGGGTCACATCGCTGTAAACCGCCATGATGAGCCCGTTCGGGAGCTTGCAGACGTAATTTCGGCGCCATCCGGTAATTCGCTTGTCGCGGTAGATCGAGATGGGATGGTGCTCCGGCTGGCCGGTCCTCCAGACCCGCTGAAACACGTCAAAGAGCCCGAATTCCTTGACGCCGGGGAACACCTCCAGCAAGCTCCTTCCGATCACCTCCGTCCGGCTGAGTCGCTCGATCTCCTCAGCGCCATGATTGAAATCAACGATGACGAAATCCCGGCCGTCATCCACGGCCCGGTAAATGGTAACCCCCGTACTGGCGTGGCTCAACAGCTCGTCGAGTTCCGCCCGGACGACCTGCAGTTGTTGCTCCGCATCCTGCTCCAGAACCTCGCTTGGCGTATCGCTTTTGTTATCCATACCGATCCCCTACTGATGTGGAACCACCCAGCCGTGTTCACGACGCCGGCAAGGCAGAGCGCAACCCGGGCCAACAACCCGATCTGCACGAATCATTGTACGATCCAACGATGCCGGCCTGTCATTAGGGTTTTCACTGCCCCTCACTCCGCGGAGAGAATCCTTGAATAAAAAAGGCCCCGCGAAGGCGGGGCCGGATGCTTCGATTGCTGCCTCTGAGGCTATTCCTCGGATAGAGTAATCAGCACAAGCCTCGTTCCATTCTCGTTGCGGACCCGCAGGAGGATCTTGCCCTTCTGCGCGGCCTTGCCAAGGGCATCATTCCACTGCCTGAGATTGCGGACAGGCTCGCGGTTCACTTCCGTGATCAGGTCCCCGGGCTGAAGCCCCTTCTCGTCGGCCGGCGAGCCCGCTTCGACTTCGGTCACGACAAGCCCCGAGAGGCCTTCGTAGTCCAGCCGCTGGGCCAGCTCCCGCGTCAGGGTCTGCACGTATAACCCCAGTTCCTCCTCGGGTTTCGAATCGCCTCCGGAAGCCGGCTCCGCATTGTCGGGACGCTTGTCCAAGGTCACAGCGACCGTCTTTCGCTTGCCGTCCCGCAGAATCGTAAGTTCCACCTCTGTACCGGGTTTCTGCATGGCGATTCGGTTCATCAACTCCGTGGCCCCGACGACAGCCACGCCCTGCAGTTCCAGGACGATGTCATCGGTCTGGATCCCCGCCTTCTCGGCCGGAGAGCCCTCCATCACTTGCCCCACCATCGCTCCCTTGTCGTTGTCGGCCCCATAGAACTCGCCAACACCGGAATCGAGGTCCCCAATCTGCACGCCCAGATAGCCGCGAGCGACCTTGCCGTTTTCCTTCAACTGCTCGTAGATCTCCTTGACCATGTCGATCGGGATCGCCAGACCGATGCCGACGTTGCCGCCGGGCCCGATAATCGCGGTATTGATCCCCACGGCCTTGCCGTCAAGGTTCAGTAGAGGACCGCCGGAGTTGCCGAAGTTGATGGCCGCGTCGGTCTGGATGAAGTCCTCGAACCGCGCGACGCCGATGTCGCTGCGAC
>Ga0209347_1004694_pt1 | contig 13900 bp, 9 predicted proteins | sample AutmiccommuBRH23_FD_187382 | JGI IMG/M metagenome (GOLD analysis project Ga0209347, IMG submission 187382) | Deep subsurface microbial communities from Mt. Terri, Switzerland - Autotrophic microbial communities BRH/23 (SPAdes) (version 2) | ecosystem: Environmental > Aquatic > Deep subsurface >... | reverse complement strand
AAAATAGGTCACGGACGGTATGTGCTGCAGATGTAAAATAAAGGACCGGATTAAAACGAGTTCCATACGGTATCTTTGAGAATCAATAATTTGAATCGGATGAAAAAAAAACTGATTACGGTGGGATTGAGCCTGCTGGCTGTTTCCTCACTACAGGCACAACAAAAACCGAATGTGGTCTTTATCGTGGCCGATGACCTGGGCTATGGCGACCTGAGTTGCTTCGGACAGGAGAAATTCCGGACCCCCCACATCGACCGGCTGGCACTGAACGGAACACGTTTTACCCGTTCCTATGCCGGTACAACGGTGAGTGCACCCTCACGGGCAAGCCTGATGACCGGTTTACACACCGGACATACACCCATCCGCGGAAACAAGGAGATACAGCCGGAAGGACAGTTTCCATTGCCCGCCGGCACCTACACGCTTTTCCATTTGTTTAAGGATGCCGGATATACCACCGGTGCTTTCGGTAAATGGGGCCTTGGTTTCCCCGGTTCCACCGGTGATCCGGTGAATCAGGGCGTGGACCATTTCTTCGGCTACAACTGCCAGCTTATGGCACATAACTACTATCCGGACCACCTGTGGAGTAACAAGACAATGGTCAGGCTTCCCGAAAACGACCACGGTCGGTTCGGCACCTATTCTCAGGACCTTATTCAGGAAAAAACGCTCCGGTTCATCGAAGAACAGAAAGAGAATCCATTCTTCCTCTTCGTGCCCATCGTGCTTCCCCATGCCGAACTGGTGGCTCCCGAGGATTCCATTATTCAGCAGTTGCGTGGGACGTTTGAGGAGGTTCCGTATAAAGGAACCGATTCAGGCCCTGCTTTCAGAAAGGGAGGGTATATGTCCCAGGAGCACCCGCGTGCCACACATGCAGCCATGGTGAAACGAATCGATCTCTACGTGGGACAGATCATTGATCAACTGAAGAAGGAGGGATTGTATGATCATACCCTGATTATCTTCACGAGTGACAACGGTCCCCACCGTGAGGGGGGTGGCGACCCGGACTTTTTCAACAGTAACGGCATCTATCGCGGATACAAACGCGATCTTTATGAGGGAGGCATCCGTGTTCCAACCATCATCTCCTGGAAAGGGAAGGTGGCAAGTGGTGCGGAGAGTGACATTGCCTTCGCCTTTTGGGATTACCTGCCCACCTTTGCCGAACTGCTCAACGGGCAGCCTCCGCAAAAAACCGATGGAATAAGTGTGTTGCCTATATTCCTGGATAGGGAAGGACAGAAGGAGCGCGATTATTTCTATTTCGAATTTCAGGAAATGGGTGGACGGCAGGCGCTGATTAAGGGAGACTGGAAATTGTTACATCTGGATATTCGTCAGGGAGGTACGTTTGAATTGTACAATCTGGCTTCCGATCCATCGGAAAATCATAATCTGATAGATCTTTACCCGCAAAAAGCACGGGAACTGAAAAAAATCATGGAGGCAGCCAGAACCGAGGATCCCGATTGGCCTCTGTTGCACAGGTAACGATTAACTCAGCTCCAGTCCGAATTCATCGGAGAGCTTTTGGAGTGACGGGTTTTGTTGGACCATCTCATCGAATATCTCACGGGAGGTAAGCGGCTTTTTGATGGCATTGCCTTCCGCGATTCTGATGGTCATGGTAATCTCACCGTTCTGCAGTCTTTCTCTGAGGAAGGTGAGGATCGAGTTGCTGTTATCGGTGAGGTACTGCTTGTTGATCTCTGAATTCACCTCTACCTCAAACAATACCTCACTCAGCATCTTTGGATGATAGAGCGACATGGTATTCCTGAGCAGTTTCTCCTTCTTCAGATGCTGGGTGTATTCATTCCAGACTGTCAGCAGCTCCTCCTCGGTGAAGAGGTTATTCCCCTGCGGCGCTGCTGCTTCCGGCTCTGAACCAATATTGTCATTTTTCTTTTCATTGGTGAGGGATGAGAGTGAAATACCCATGCCCGACAATGAAACACTCCTCTTTTTCAGCGTCTCCGCCTTTTGCGGCTGGACTGTTTTGCCATAGGCTACCGGGTGGTCTTCAGCCACTGTCGGTGGTTGATATGTTGCCGGCTCCTCAACAGCTTCCTGCATGACAGCCCGGTCAGTGACGAGGGAAACAGGCTCTTTCTCAGGCTTCTCGTTGTCAGCTACTGCTCTCTTGTTGTTTCCCGGGTCTGTTTCTATCGGTTTAAGGGTTGTTTTTTTTTCCTCCCTGACGGGTGAAGGTGTTTCCGTCAGTTGGCATAAACGAATCAGCGTCAGTTCCAGTAAAAGGCGTTTGTTTTTGCTGAGACGGTAATTGAGATCGCAATTGTTGGCGATCTCGATGGCCTGATACAGAAAGAGGTTACTGCATTTACCCGCTGTCTCAATATAACGCTGGCGTATGGATGCTCCCACCTGAAAGAGCTGTGCCGTTGCCGGATCTTTACAGACGAGCAGATCCCTGAAATGGGATGTGATGCCGCTAATGATGTATTGTCCTTCAAACCCACTGTTGAGGATGTCATTCAGAATGAGCAGACAATCCACCACGCTGCCGGCAAGGATTGCATCCGACAACCTGAAGTAGTATTCGTAATCGAGCACATTCAGATTTTCAATCACAGCCCGGTACGTGATGTTGCCTCCCGTGTAGCTTACCGTCTGGTCGAAGATGGAAAGTGCATCGCGCATACCCCCGTCGGCTTTCTGGGCAATGACGTTGAGCGCTTCCGGTTCTGTGTTCACGCCCTCCTGCTGAGCCACATACTGCAGATGTTCTACTATATCTGCTATGCCGATGCGATTAAAGTCATACACCTGACAACGCGACAGGATGGTGGGTATGATCTTGTGCTTTTCTGTGGTGGCGAGGATGAAAATAGCATGCGATGGGGGTTCTTCCAGCGTTTTCAGAAACGAGTTGAATGCAGACTGTGAAAGCATATGTACCTCATCGATGATATAGACCTTATACTTCCCTATTTGTGGTGGAATACGCACCTGGTCTATCAGAGAGCGTATATCATCCACTCCGTTGTTGGAGGCGGCATCCAGCTCATGGATATTGTAGGACCGTTGTTCATTGAACGCTACACACGATTCGCATTCATTGCACGCTTCATGGTCGTGCGTGAGATTCAGACAATTGATTGTTTTTGCGAAAATGCGTGCACAGGTGGTCTTCCCCACACCCCGCGGACCGCTGAAAAGATAGGCATGTGCCAGCTTATTGCCCGCGATTGCATTTTTGAGTGTGGTCGTGAGTGCTTCCTGCCCCACCACGGAGCGAAAGGTGGATGGCCTGTATTTTCTGGCAGAAACAATAAAAGTATCCATGTCTGAATCGGACAAAATGTGAAATACAAATGTACGAAAATTATCGGTTAATTTCAACCGGTTACTTCCGGTGAACAATTTCTTCTTCCGGTTTTTTTATATCTTTACACCGACAACGGTCAGATCACAGAGATAGGGCTGGCTGCGGCATCTGATGGACATACCGGTCTTTTGGTCCTGATGTCAGACGAAACAATCTCTGTACCAACTCAAAATGAAAAATAAAAACGATGAGACGCCCTGGTTTAACTATATGCATTGTATGGATGTTGATGATCGGTTTTTCCTGCTCATCAAGCAAGAAAACACAATCGGAAGTACGGGAGCCCTTTGAAACGGATCTCCAGACCGTCGTACCCGATACGTTCGTGCTGCCCCGTATTCCGGAAACACTGACCAGCTCAGATGACAGGGCTGCTTATCTGGTGATGCATTTCTGGGATCGGTTTGATTTTACCGACAGGGAGCTGATTGACCGGCCGGAAATTACGGAGCAGGCTTTCGTCGATTATATCAATATCCTGAACTATGTCCCCGGGAAAACAGCCGATGCATCTTTTCTCAACACGCTGGATAAGGCAGAGGCAGACACTGCTGTATTTGTGCACTTTGCAACGCTATTCGAGAAATATTTTTACGACCCCAATTCTCCTTTTCGCAACGAAGAGTATTATCTTCCCGTTTTACAGGAGTTGGTTCAATCTCCCCTGTTGCCGCAGGCGAATCTGGAGCGATACGAGTTCCAGTTGGAGATGGCGATGAAGAACCGGATTGGGCAGAAAGCCACCGATATCACCTATACACTGGCATCGGGGCAGTCATTCGCGTTGCATGACCTGAAAAGCGAATACACCCTGCTGATGTTCTCCAATCCCGGTTGTCCCACTTGTGAAGCAGTAATGGAACAGCTGAGTCGTTCGAAGGCGCTGAACGAAGCATTGTCTTTGAACAGCCCGACACGTGTGATGCTGACCATTCTCACCTTCTATCTCTACAACGATTTGGATGAATGGAATAGTCACTTGCCGGGAATGCCTGTCAAATGGGTACATGCTTATGACAAAGAAATGAAAGTGCTGAATCACAGATTGTACGACATCAAAGCAATCCCCACGCTTTATCTGCTCGATAAAGAGAAAAAAGTAATTTTAAAAGACACATCATTAGAAGCGATTGAAGTTTTTTTCTCGGTTAGTCGCTGATAATTACGTAAATAAGGTTTTTCAAATGTTAAATTTAACATTTGAAAGGAAAGTTTGTGCCGTAAAAATTTCCGGTTAGAAAAAAGTAACGTACTTTTGCCACCCTAAATGAGTGACTTTTAGCGAAAAGTCCAATAAATAAAGGGATTAAGCGTATTGCGGGAAGCAACACCTTTATCCGGGTTACTAACTAAAATTATTTTTTATGAAGTACGTGAACTTTTGCCTTCTGGTAATTATTTCACTTGCATTATCGGCTGGTTCGGTGAAGACCGAAGTACCCTCCACTGGTTATCATCCCGGTGAAACGATTCCTGATATTGTTTTAACGGATCAGGAGGGGAATACACGACACCTGCACGATTTGAAAGGCAAAAAAGTTGTGGTAAATTTCTGGGCTGCCTATGATGCCTCATCCAGGGCGAACAATGTGATGCTGCACAATTATCTGACGATGTATGAGGCAGATGTTGAATTTCTTTCCATCTCTTTCGATGAGAATAAAAATGTGGCGGAAAGAACGGTGGCTTTGGATCAACTGGAAAATATTTCACTATATTGTGAAGTGAACGGAACCCAATCGAGACTGTATAAAGATTTTAAGCTCAACAGGGGTTTCAGCAGTTACTTAATAGATGAAAATGGTGTTATCACTGCGATGAACATCACTCCCGATGATTTGAGGGTTATCCTTTAAGTTTGAATCGCATGAGACGTACAGGATCATCAGTATTACACAGGTAAATGATTCAAATGCGTTTCAAGTTCCATAGTGCAAAAATGTAAAACAATAGAATGAAAAACGGACGCTGATGTTGATCAGTGCCCGTTTTTTTACTATGTCAAATCTCTGATATTACCCACCCGTTTTTATATTTCTACGCGGGCATCTGGTAAATTACGCCACTGAAGGCGTGAGCATTTAATATTTAATATTTACTGTGATCCCGTCGGGATGATTCTCGAACTCAATGAGCAGGGTGTGGCTTGCGGCATCCCACTGCCAGTTGTTACCGGCAGGCAGTTCACCCCTGGCATCAAGGATGGTGCATTCCACCGGTTCCTTTGGCAGCAATACACGCATGACATTGGTTGATTCCACCGGACTCTTTGTCACGAAAGCATAGCTGTTTTTTGTCCTTTTTTCATCATATACCCGTGCGGCAGTAGCCAGCACCTGTGGTTTTTTCGGGTCGTTTACGCTATCTAAATTGAAAAGTAAGGACTGACTGCCCGACTCTGTCGTTTTCGTTTTGATCACCGGTAACCGGGAGTCATACAGATCGATGAACGTTCCTTCCATGATAAAAGGCTCTTTTGTGATGCTCTCATCGAGCACAGCAACCAGCTCATAGGGGCCCCGTGTCAGGTGAAAACTGTTTTTCATCTGCAGGGTGCCGGCACCGGCAACCTCTTCATACAGATGTTTGACAGTGCGGATCAGCTTCTCATCTCCTCCTGCCTGCAGCACATATTCTTTCGGATCATTCCGCAGTATGCATACCGTACCTTTTCCCACACGATATTCCCCTTCAGCAGGAGCCTTCGTCAGTCCCAACAATTCAAACAGATGGGCGGAGGCGGTGGGATAGTTCAATCCAGCTGTATTCCACCATTCACGAACCGTTTGGAAAGGATCGTCATCGCGTCCGCTGTAGAGGAGTATTCCCCCTTCTCTGACCCATTTGGCCAGGTGGGTATGTGCTTCTTTATCCAAAGGCTTCATATTTGAATAAGTCATCAAAAGTATATGGGTATCTTTCAGTGTAGCGGGGTAGGACAGGTTTTCCATGTGAACCGTCTTTACCGGGATACCCCGTTTAAGCATCGGCAATACATGCCCGTAGAAGTTGGAGAGCTGTGGATCATCATATCCGTCGTGGGTGGGAAAACGCTGAAACATCAGAGAATTGCCCATCAGTGCACTGATCCCTTCTGAGCCCGTCACCTTGTTATCCGACAGAGGCATATGCTGCAATGCATTGACCATGACATGCATCTGTGTGGCATACGCACGCGGGATTCTGGCTTTTTCCTTACTGCCTGCAGAGACGTTATAGAGTCCCTCATACACCCTTTCGGGCCAGGGCATGATCTCGTAGTCGGCGATTCCCGGATAGAGCAGCTGTGCGGTGAAGGTTGCCTGATAATTACGCCGGTAGTCCTCCCAGTCGCGGGGCCAGTCCTCGATAGGGTCTGTCAGGAAAAACATTTTACGTCCTGTGGGTGCTGTCATCGACTCCATGCTTCCATATTCCAGGTAGGCTGTTTCGAAAACACGTTCTTTCTGCAGGCCATTGTAATAATTGGGTTCGCGTGAGGTGCCGGTCCACACCTGGGCAATGTATCCGTCGACCACCGGCAATGAAGCGAGGCTTGCCTCGGGACTGACAATCTGCCACTGAGAATAATTCACCAGTGAGTGCGTGGGTACGTAGCAGCGGATATCCATCCCCTTCGATCGGCCATACTCCCTGGCGTAGGTGAAAACTTCCTCCAGCGCACGATAATAGAGTTCATACTTCAGCTTGTTGGAGAGCCAGGTGTTCTCGGGGCTCTCATGTTGGGGACGCCAGGGAAATCCGTAGTATAGCTCCCACTCGCGTTTGAAAGCATCGCTGTAACCCGCCCGGGCCCAGAATTCGGGTTCCTCCATGTAGATGGCATCGATCCCGGCATCGATCACCCGCTTCACATGTTTCTCCTTGAGATAGGCAAGGAAATTTTCCGTGGGGATGATATAGGGTACCATATGTCCATGCCAGATGGTATCTCCTTTCTGAGTGACCTGTCCTTCGTCGAGATGCCATTTCCCGTCCCACTCGCCGGTGAAATAATCCTGATACTCGCCCCAGGCGATGCCGGTCATGAAATGGGTCTGATAACCCCTCTCCTGCCAGCTCTTCACACGTTCCTCGAACGGTACACGACGCGATTTGTCGCTCGGATTGCCTCCCACACCATAGATAATGGCCACATCACCCCTATTATCGATGGTTGGCCGCCATTCACGGGATGTCTGGAATACGGTTTTCTCCTGATGGTAGGCGTTTTCATTCACTCTTTTGGCGTGTGAACAACCTGTCATCAAAGAAAGGGAAACAACACACGACAGAAAAAGGTTTACGTTGTTTATCTTCATGATGTCCGATATGATGGTTCTGAAATCTCTCCTCATGCAAAAAAAGAAGCATGAGACCGGAGAAAAAGATTCCCCGGTTCATGCTCATAGGCTAAATAGGTGCTGAATGCATTTATATCAGTTACTTCATTAAAATGGAAGGTGCTGAAATTTCCGTTGGAGGTACTGCCTTTACCTCCTCACGGGAGAGGGAAACGGTTTATTTTGCTTTTCCCTGGTTTGCCACAGCATCCATCAGTTTTTTGATCTCTTCGGGATCGCCCAGGAAGTAGTCCTTTTGCAGGTTCATCTCATCGTCGAATTCGAAAACATAAGGAATGGCAGTGGGCAGGTTCAGGCTCACGATCTCTTCGTCTGAAATATGCTTCAGGTGTTTGATGATACCTCTCAAACTGTTTCCGTGTGCAGCGACAATCACCTGGTTGAAGTTTTTCATCTCCGGTACGATGGTGTTGTTCCAGTAGGGAAGAATACGTTCGACGGTATCTTTTAATGCCTCCGTCAGCGGAAGATCTTTCTCTTCAACACCCTTGTAACGCGGATCCTGCAACGGTGAGCGTTCGTCGTCCTTTTCCAGGGGCAACGGCGGTACATCGTAGCTGCGACGCCATACCAGCACCTGGTCATCCCCATACTTGGCCGCTGTCTCTGCTTTGTTCAATCCCTGCAGCATGCCGTAATGTTTTTCGTTGAGACGCCATGTCTTTTCAACCGGAATCCAATCCAGATCCATCTCATCGAGCACTACATTCAGCGTTTTTACCGCTCTTTTCAGGTAAGAGGTATATGCCTTTTCGAATTGAAATCCCTCTTTCCTCAGATATTTGCCAGCTTTGTGGGCCTCTTCTACTCCCTTTTCGGTGAGATCAACATCAGTCCATCCGGTAAAACGGTTCTCCTTGTTCCAGACGCTTTCGCCGTGGCGAATCAAGACTACTTTTTTCATACGATTATTTTATTTTTGTGATTAAACGGGATCATTGTACTGTTTCGATTCTGAGTTTACAAAACTACATAAAATAGCGCTATTTTGTGGCATCAGGATGCAAATTTATGATAAAGATCAGTCGTGCAATGGGATGCTGCCGGGCCTGTACTCCTCCATTCTCCTGAGGTGGCGCAACTGAATCAGCAGCAAATAGAACGAGAGCAACGCGGCAAGGGAGTCAGACACGGGCATCGCGATCCATAAACCGTTGAGCTCCCAGAAACGGGGGAGGATGAGGATGCCGGGCACCAGGAAGATCAGCTGCCGGCTTAGACTCTGAATGATTGATTTGGCTGCAAAACCGATACTCTGGAAGAAGCTAGAGCTGACGATCTGGAAACCGACCAGCGGCAGGCCGATCACGGCGATTCGTGTACCTGTCTCGGTGATGGTGAGCAGTTCCGGATCGGTGGTAAATGCGGAAGCCAGCAGCCTGGGAAAGAACAGCCCGATCAGAAAACCCGTGGTCGTGAAAACGGTCGCCACTTTCAGTGAGTAGAAGAGCGTCTCGCGCACTCTCGCGTAATGACCCGCACCGTAATTATACCCGATAATAGGCTGGGTTCCCTGATTGAGTCCCATCACCACCATCAGGATAATCATCAGAATGGAGTTGATAATACCATAAGCACCCACAGCCAGATCACCTCCGTAGCGTAAGAGAGAGGTATTCATCAGCAAGGCCACCCCTGAGGCGGCTACCTGCATGCTGAAGGGTGAGAGGCCTATGGAAACAATGGAGAGGATGATTTTCTTATTTAAACGTACATTGTGCCACCGCAGGCGGATCACACTGCTTTTACGGGTGAAGTGATGCATCACGAACAGCATCCCGATAAACATGGAGATTACTGTTGCCCAGGCCACGCCCTTGATACCCAGATCCAACACGAAGAGGAAAATCGGACTTAACATGATGTTCAGCACTGCTCCTATCAGCATGGTGTACATTGCTTTGGTGGGGTATCCCGAGGAACGCATCATGGCATTGAAGTTGTAGCAGAGGCTCACGAACACATTTCCCAGTAGTACTATCTGCAGGTAATCACGGGCATAGGGGTAGGTGAGTTCACTGGCACCAAAGGCCATCAGAATCGGTTCCAGGAAGATGTAGAACAGGGTGATGAAAACAGCGTTAAGGATTAAGGTGAGCAGGAGTGAGTTACCCAGTATCTGTTCGGCCGTCTGTTTGTCTTTCTTCCCCAGGCTGATGGAGATACGGGCCGCAGCACCGGCTCCCACCAGCATGCCCAGCGATGAAGTGAGGTTCATCACCGGGAAGGTGATTGCCAGACCCGAGATAGCCAGTGCACCCTCCACCTGACCGATGAATATACGGCCCACCACATTGTATAATGCGGTAACCATGGTCCCCACTATCCCGGGAAGTGCGTAATCCCAGACAAGTTTGCTGATTTTCTTCGTCTGAAATTCCAGTTCTTTGTTTGTCTGCAAAATATTTCTTTGTAAGAGTCTATTTACTGGTCATTATTTCCAGCACCAGCCGGTCGGTCTCCAGCATGCCACTGTTGCCAATCATTGCCAGGTTGTTGATTGTCTGATCGATGTCCTCATCGATAATTCCCTCCTGCGATGAAACCACTTCGTTTTCCATCGCCATCACTGCCGACAGTGTAGCGGAGGAGACGCTGCTGGCAATTTTCAGTGCACAGCTGGGTTTAGCGCCATCACAGATCATCCCCGTGATGTTGGCAATCATGTTCTTGGCTGCAAACACAATCTGTTCGTAACTGCCTCCCATCAGATAGGTGATACCGCAACTCGAACCGGTGGAAGCAACCACGCAGCCACAGAGTGCCGACAGCTTACCCAGCGGCTGTTTCATGTAAATGATCAGCAGCCCGCTGAGTGTCAGTGCCCGTATGAGTTGTTCTTCGGAGCATTGTTCATTTTCGGCATAGGTGAGTATAGGCATCGTTGCCGCAATGCCCTGATTGCCGCTGCCTGAATTACTCATCACAGGCACCATGGCACCATCCATTCTCACATCGCAGGCACCTGCCGTGGAGATCACCATGCGACTGTGCAGGTTGTCACCGAAGAGATGTTTCCCCAGCCGTTTCGTCATGCTTCGTGCCACATTATGGCCATAACTTTGCGTGAGTGCCTCCTCTGCTGCTTTTTTGTTCATGCGTGCACCATCCAGTATGAACCGCAGCTCTTCAACGGGAGATTCACTGGCATAGTCGAAGATGTCCCGAAAAGTAAGAGAGAGAGCATCCCTTTCACAGCTATCACCAACTACCGTCTCATTTTCGTTGAGCAGTATCTCCCCATTTCTTTCTATATGGGAGAAACGGGTGTGACTGCCACGTATCACTGCCATGGATGAATCTATTTCCTCACTGCATCGTATTTCGATGTACAGCTTATCGGGAATGTCTGGCCGGAGATGAATATGAATCCTGCCCTCATCGATGAAGCGTTTGCCGTTTTCCACATCCTCCGGCGTGACATCCTTCAGCAGCTCCAGTCCGTTTTCCGGGTTGCCGGTCAATGCGCCCAGCGCGATGGCAATTGGCAATCCAATCATACCGGTACCCGGAATGCCCACACCCATGGCATTTTTCACCACGTTGGCACTCAGGAAGGCTTCAATCTTTCCGGGTTTCTTTTGTAATACCTGACACGCTTTGGCTGTACACAGCGCAACCGAGATGGGTTCCGTACATCCGATGGCAGGCACAATTTCCTGCTGCATAAGTAGTTGAATGTGGATTCTTTCTTCTGTAGATAACATACACTTTCCGGAGGAGTGATCAAGTGGTGCAAAATTAGTGAAAAATCCGCACATTTGCAGGTTTATTCCAACTGCTTTTAAGAAAGTGATTTGTGATTTCAGATAATTAGTTTTATTTTTGAATCATAAACCGGAAAGCGATGACCAATAAAGAACTACTCCTGCACTATGTGTGGAAATTCAGGCTTTTCCCGTCCGGTTCACTTGAAACGGTTGATGGGCAGAAGATAGAGGTGATAGATCCCGGGATGCATAACCGGGATGCCGGTCCCGACTTTTTTAATGCCAAGGTGAAAATCGGGAACAAATTGTGGGCAGGAAACGTAGAGATACACCGTACTTCTGCCGATTGGGAAAAACACGGGCACCACACCGACAAAGCATATAATTCGGTCATCCTGCACCTGTCGGAAAAAGTGAACAGGGAGATTGTGAACCAAAAGGGACAACAGGTACCGCAATGTGTATTGGTGGTGCCGGAGAATGTGTGCCGGAATGCCGATTATTTGCTTTACAGCGACAACCCGTTACCCTGCAGGAACCATCTTTTTGTCCTGCCGAAGGTGCTCATCAACTCCTATCTCAGTGCATTGTCACTGGAGCGACTGGAACGGAAGACAAACGATATTTTCAGACATCTGGACCGGTTCGGTAACTCATGGGATGATGTGTCCTATGTGATGCTCTCCCGCAATTTCGGGTTTGGATTGAATTCCGATGAGTTTGAAGCTTTGGCGCTTTCATTGCCCTTCAGTTATATCCAGAAACACAGCGACAATTTATTGCAGGTGGAAGCACTCTTGTTCGGCCAGTCAGGTCTGCTGGAAGATACCACTGAGAAAGATGCGTATTATAGGCGTTTACAAAGCGAGTATCAGTTTTTGAAATCGAAATACGCTTTAAAAAACAGGGATGCTTTTCATTTTAAAATGATGAGAGTACGACCAATGGCTTCTCCCTGCGTGCGAATAGCGCAACTGGCGGCGCTTTTACAAAAATCGGGCAGGCTGTTTTCCACGATACGCGAGGAAGTGGACTATCCACTCTTGCGCAACTCTTTCCAAACGGAGCCTTCTTCATACTGGCAAACACATTACTCCTTCGGGAAAGAATCCCCGAAAGCTTCCAGGCTGCTGGGTGAAGCTTCGCTGAATATCCTTTTAATCAACACGGTTGCCCCTCTCTTGTTCGCCTATGGAAAGAAGACCGCTGCAGCGGTGTATTGTGACCGTGCCGTGCATATGCTGGAATCGGTGAAACCGGAGAGAAACGCCATCGTGAATCAATTCACCGGGGCGGGTATCATTCCGGAGAATGCATTCGATACGCAGGCGCTTATTCAGTTGCGGAAAGAGTATTGTGATAAACGTAAATGCCTTTTTTGCCGCATAGGGCATGCTATTCTTTCCAACCGTCAGATGATGACTTAATACCGGCATACGATTGTTTTTCACTATTTTTCTGAATTCATTTTCACGAAACTACGTAAAACATTGTACTTTTGTGTCGCTAGAGGCCATGTTCATTTTTAAAGCCGAAAAATGTTGAATAGATTTCTCTCCTTACTCTCTTATCTCTTTCTGTTGCTCTTGAGTATTGTGCTGTTTCACTCCTGTGCAAATATGGCAGCACCTACGGGAGGAGCCTATGATGTGAATCCTCCGGTGGTGAAGCGGGCTACTCCCGGTTTCAATTCGTTGAATGTCACGCCGGAAAGGATTGAGATAGAATTTGATGAAAATATCAAAATTAAATCGCCCGCTGAGAAAGTGATCATCACACCGCCTCAGCAAAATTTGCCGGTGATCCGTTCAGTAGGTAGAAAAGTGGTCGTGGAACTAAATGATACGCTGTTGGCCAATACTACCTATACGGTTGACTTTACCGATGCCATCGTGGATAATAATGAAGAGAATCCATTCGAAAATTTCGTCTTTTCCTTTTCTACCGGCGACCGGCTGGATACCTTGTCCATCTCGGGAAAAGTAGTCACGGCCGATAACCTCGAACCGGTGACCGGTACCTACGTTGGTATTCATTCCAATTTCGATGATACGGTATTTACAAAGCTACCGTTTGAACGAATATCCAGGACCGACTCCCGCGGTAATTTCACCGTCCGGGGAATGGCACCGGGGAGTTATAAGGTATATGCCCTTGCCGATATAAACAGGGATTACACATACGATAACCCTCAGGAGGCCGTGGCTTTTCTGGACTCCATTGTCATACCCTCCACCATGCCGGCCGTACGGCAGGATACTGTTTTTGCAGACAGTGTAACGGTTGATACGATTCGTACCGTCAGCTATACCCGTTTTCTGCCCGATGATCTGTTGCTTCGTTCTTTTCTGTCTGATTTCCAGCGGCAGTATCTGCAAAAGCATGAGCGACCGGAACAACACAGGCTCTCTCTCTTTTTTGCCGCCCCCACCGAAAGGCCTGTCTTCTCACTGTTGAGTCCGGTCATGCCGGACGACAGCTGG
>Ga0209347_1004693_pt1 | contig 13901 bp, 10 predicted proteins | sample AutmiccommuBRH23_FD_187382 | JGI IMG/M metagenome (GOLD analysis project Ga0209347, IMG submission 187382) | Deep subsurface microbial communities from Mt. Terri, Switzerland - Autotrophic microbial communities BRH/23 (SPAdes) (version 2) | ecosystem: Environmental > Aquatic > Deep subsurface >... | reverse complement strand
GAAGAGTTATACATAAAAATTTACAATGTTGTCATGTTGTATATACCACCTAATATGATAATATCATACAAATTTTGGTAAGTCAATGATATCATTAATAAATTTTAATGTTGATTTTATATATAAATTTGTTATAATTTGATTTTTGTCACAGAGTATTATTCCCGTATAGCTTATAATAAGTTCAAAGAATAAAAATAGGAGGAATGATTACAAATGGCAAAAAGACAAATAGTCCATATAGATGAAGAAAAATGCAATGGATGCGGGTTATGTGTACCATCCTGCGCGGAAGGAGCAATTCAAATAATTAATGGTAAAGCGAAGCTTAAAGCCGATAACTTATGTGATGGTTTAGGTGCCTGCCTGGGACATTGTCCACAGGATGCCATCAGGATTATTGAAAGGGATGCTGAAAATTTTGATGAAGCGGCGGTGGAGATGTATCTTAAAGAAAAGGAAGTTCCAAAGGAAAAAATAGTGCCTCCGGTGCATCAACACCATGGCGGATGTCCGGGAAGTCGTGCCAGAACATTGAATAATGGTGGCAATATATCAGCATCAGCTGTAAATAACAACGATATTGAGATTAAGATTAAGCCGCAGTTGAGCCAGTGGCCTGTCCAACTGAAGCTGGTACCACCCACAGCACCATATTTTGAAGGAGCTGATCTTCTGGTAACAGCCGACTGTGTTCCCTTTGCTTATCCCAATTACCATTTGGATTTGCTAAAGGGGAAGAAGGTTGTAGTTGGATGTCCAAAACTTGATGATGTTGATTTATATGTAGAGAAGCTTACAGAAATGATTAAATTCAATCATTTTAGAAGCATTACAGTGGCATTTATGGAGGTACCATGCTGTACCGGAATATTGAGAGTTGTGGAAAAGGCCATAGCCGACTCTGGAGAATCCGTTGTTTTGCATAAAGTAAGAATAGGCATCGAAGGAGAAGCAGTAAAACTGTAGATAATTGTAAGCCCGCCTGAACAGGCGGGTTTTGTTCTTAGAATTCATAAATCCCATTTGGTTTTAAGATAATTACTTCAGCGCCGATAACCCTTTCTTTAAAGTCCTGAGGTGAGGCTTCGATAATCGGGAATGTACCATAATGCATTGGTATGACTTTTTTAGGCTGAATAAACTCCACAGCCAGAGCGGCATCATCAATATCCATGGTAAAATTGCCTCCGATCGGCAGCATGGCCACGTCCATATTTTCGATTTCCAGAAGCTTCATGTCCATGGTTAAGCCGGTATCACCGGCATGATAAATCTTTTTGCCCTTTACTTCAATTACGAAGCCGCAGGGATTACCACCATATAATAGACCGCTGACTGTATCAATACTTGAGCCGTGAAGGGCAGGAGTCATTTTAACGATACCAAAATCAAATTTGGTTCTGCCGCCAATATGCATGGGGTGGGTGCTTACATTTTTTCCCCCTAAATAGTTTGCTATTTCATAATTGGTTATGACAGTGGCATTTGTCTTGCTAGCAAGCGATATTGTATCTCCTAAGTGGTCTCCATGGCCATGGGTTACAAAAATATGTGTAAGTTCATTGAATTCGGAAGCAGGCACCGGTGCATTGGGGTTATTGGATAAAAAAGGATCGATTAGTGCTTTAAAACTTCCTTCTTCTACATAAAAACAAGAATGTCCTAAAAACCGGATTTTCATAAAACCAACTCCTTTTTGGAAAAATATTACTTCGTTTTATCATTATCATATCATATCCTAAAGGAAATATAAAACCTAAAAAGATTATTGAAGATGTTTCTTTACAAAATCTCCGATATCGGCAAAAATTGCTGCCTGATTATTACAGTATTGGAAGCGGTGGGGCAGATTGTCATATAGCTTAATTTGTTTTTCACTACTCTTTACTTTATTATATATATAATAGGCACTTTTCTTATGGGCAATAGGATCTTTATTGCCGTGAACAACAAAGATGGGAATATCTATATCTTTAAGGATAGGCTTTGACTTATGGAGTATTCTTTGAAAATTTAAATTAGCCCTAATGGGAGTAAAACAGGCTCCAGCATATTCCTTGATTCTATTAATATTCTTGCTATTAAAATTTTCCCTTATGTCCATATAAAGGTTTTTTGTATCAAAGCAGTAAATGGGTGTTCCCATGGTTACAAGACATTTTACATTGTGTTTTATTGCCACATTAAAAGCCAGCAAACCGCCCATGGAAAAGCCTAAAGCAGCAACTTCATCACAGGTTCTAGATAGATTCATGTAGCCTTCTTCTGCAGATTCAATCCAATCGGTATATTTTGATTTCTTTAAGTCTTTTCTGGTGCCTGTATGCCCATGTAACGTGGGGCAGAGAGTTTGGTAGCCGAGACTTTCCAAATGTTTTGCCAGAGGCTCTACTTCAAATGGAGCGCCAGTATAACCATGAATAAGCAAACATCCTTTCAACGAAATCACCTCCATAATTATTATATAGTGTAAATTTACACAATACAAGTAATGATACACATGCATAAATACTGCTACAAATATTTTGCAGAATTTCTCCAATAAAAATACTTTAAGAACATATTCTTAACAAATATATAATTGTTATAATAAAATTGACTCTAAAATATTGAGCTCTTCAGAAAATTGGGCATAATATAGATTAGGAGTAGGTATAAAATTTCTATTTGAATTAAGTATAGAAATATTTTACTGTCTGTGCAGACAGAACGAGAGAGTTGACAGAAGAAAGATGTGAGATAATGAAAATGGACTATCCTGCAACAGAATATTTCATCAACCGTGAATTAAGCTGGTTGGAATTTAACCATAGGGTATTGGAAGAAGCCAGGGATAGAAAAAATCCTTTGTTTGAACGTTTAAAGTTTCTATCAATTGTCAGTTCAAATCTGGATGAATTTTTTATGATTAGGGTAGCTTCACTTAAGGATCAGGTGGACGCTGGCTTTATCAAACAAGATCCTACAGGACTTACTCCAAAGCAGCAGTTAAAGAGGATTTCTCTTAGAACTCACAAGATGGTGGACGAGCAATATAACGCTTTTAACCGGGCTTTAATTCTGGGCTTGAAAAAGAATGGTATTTTTGTTGTTGATAGGAACGAATTGACAGTTGTACAAAAAGAATTTTTACAGGAGTATTTCATGAATGAAATTTATCCTGTCCTAACACCGATGGCAGTTGATTCCAGCAGGCCTTTTCCGCTTATTCTGAATAAGAGCCTGAATCTGGCTGTTCTCATAAAGGATCATCTTGGAGAAAAAGAACATATCTTTGCAACGGTACAGGTTCCATCTGTCCTGCCCAGAATGGTGGAATTGCCCCCTGAGAAACAAGGAAACAGGTATTTTATTTTACTGGAGGAGCTTATTACAATGTATATAGATAAGCTTTTTGCCGGTCATAAGATCATCTGCACTTATCCTTACCGTATCACCAGGAATGCGGACTTGAGTATAGAAGAAGAGGAAGCAGAGGATTTACTGATAGAAATTGAAAAATCCTTAAAAAAAAGAAGATGGGGAGCTGCTATCAGACTAGAAGTGGATAAGGACATAGATAACCGCTTGATAGATATTTTAAAAGCTTCATTGGAGATTCATCACGGAGATATTTATTACATTCATGGACCTGTGGATTTGACCTTTCTTATGAAAATATATGAGTTTGAAGGTTATGAATATCTCAGATATCCTGTCCATAATCCAAATATACCGGCGGATTTATTGGGAGAAAAAGATATTTTTGAAGCAATAGCCCGTAAGGATATTTTTCTGCATCATCCCTTTGAGTCCTTTAATCCTGTAACAGAGTTCGTCAAAAAAGTATCTGAGGATCCCAAAGTACTGGCCATAAAGCAAACACTGTACCGGGTCAGCGGGGATTCACCTATAGTAAAGGCTTTAGCCGGAGCAGCAGAAAAAGGAAAACAGGTTACAGTATTGGTGGAGGTAAAAGCACGATTTGACGAGGAAAATAATATCTTGTGGGCAAAAAAACTGGAACAGGCAGGATGTCATGTGATCTATGGACTGGTGGGTTTAAAAACCCATGCCAAGATTATTCTGGTGGTAAGAAGGGAAGCAGCAGGGATCAAGAGGTATATACATCTGGGTACAGGCAACTATAACGATATTACCGCCAAATACTATACCGATATGGGACTGTTTACCTGTGATGAACATTTTGCTGCAGATGCATCGACAGTATTTAATATACTGTCGGGGTATTCCGAATCTCCAGGATGGTCTAAGCTGGAAGCAGCACCGCTGGGCTTAAGAAAGAAATTTTTAGCCCTGATTGATAATGAAGTACAACATGTGCATTCAGGCAGGGAAGGAAAAATTATCGCCAAAATGAATTCTCTGGTTGATCAGGAAATCATTTTGGCACTATATAAGGCATCCTCTGAGGGAGTGAAAATAGATCTGGTAATAAGGGGTATATGCTGCTTAAAGCCGGGTATACCTGAGATCAGCGATAATATAACGGTACGAAGCATTGTGGGTAGATTCCTGGAGCACAGCAGGATTTTCTATTTTTACAATAACGGCATAGAAGATATTTATCTGTCCAGTGCCGATTGGATGCCCAGAAATCTTGATCGAAGGGTAGAATTACTGTTTCCAATAGAAAATAAGAACATTAAAAAGAGAATAGTGGATATTTTGGAAAAAATCCTGGAGGATAATAATAAGGCAAGAGTATTGAATGCTGACGGAAAATACTTCAAAATAGATAAAAGAGGTAAAAAACTTATTGACTCACAGAATTATTTTATAGAAAATGCCGATAACAGTGCTAATCAATATTTTAAAGATTCCGATCAATATGGGGATAAACCAGCCATGGCTGCAATCATGCAGCATCGGGAAACAGCCATAAGATTAATAGAAGGTGAAGAGCTTGAAAAGAAAAAAGATTGCAATCATTGATATGGGCTCCAACTCTATACGAATGCTCATTATGAAGATCTATGAAGACGGTTCCTATAAAATGGCGGATCATGGAAAAGAAATGGTAAGATTAAGTGAAAATATGGGTATTGAGATGTTACTAAAACCAGAGCCTATTCAAAGAACCTTGCATACATTAAATTTTTTTAAAAGACTTATAGAATCCCATCATGTGGACTGTATTTACCCGTTTGCCACCGCCGCTGTCAGGAATGCCGGAAACAAACGGGATTTTCTGTGTAAAATAAAAGCAGAAACAGGATTTAATTTTCAAATAATTTCAGGAGAAAAAGAAGCGTATTATGATTACTTAGGTGTTATCAATACAATACAGATAGATGATTGCGTAATTATCGACATTGGCGGGGGCAGCACGGAACTGGTGTGGGTTAGAGACAGGGAGCTGAAAGAAGCGGTGAGCTTGCCCTATGGCGCAGTTACTTTAACGGAAAGGTTTATCGGTAAAGACAAATATTCAGTGGAAAAGGCGGAAAAAATCCAACGCTTTATGATGGAGCAGCTGAAGTCTGTTAAATGGCTGAAAATTGTAAAAAAGCTGCCTCTGGTAGGGCTGGGAGGGTCCATAAGAACACTGGCTAAGATCGATAGAAAAAGAATCGGATTTCCTCTGGAAAGCTTGCATAACTATCAAATGACCACTAAAGAGGTTAACAATGCCTATGAAAGAGTACTGAAAGCTGAGGATGAAGAAAGAAAGAAGATACCGGGGGTCGGTAAGGAGCGAGCAGATATTATTGTGGGTGGTTTAGCTCCGGTTAAGGCTTTAATGGACTATATGAAAACCGATAAGCTTATCATAAGCGGAAACGGGTTAAGAGAAGGAGTGTTTTACGAGCATTATCTTGAGGAATTCGGTGGTGGTAATGGAAGAGTAAGTGATGTACTTTACCACAGTGTGGAGAATATTTTACATAATTATGAGGTCAATGTAAAGCATGCTGCCCATGTACAGAAATTAGCGCTGTCAATTTTTGATCAAACAACCTCCATTCATAAAATGGGGGAAGAGGAACGAAAGCTGTTGTCAGTCAGTTCACTGCTCCATGATATCGGTTTGTATGTGGACTACTACAATCACCACAGACATGGCTTTTATCTGGTTTTAAATTCAAGAATAAACGGACTGAGAAATCGAGAACTGGTAATGTGCGCGTTTATTGTAGGCATGCACAGAAATTTGGAGTTCAAAATAGATTGGAAAGCCTATGATATGCTGCTGGATAGGAAGGATTACAAAACCATCTGTCAATTGGCAGTGTTCTTACGGATTAGTGAAATACTGGATAGAAATGAATCAGGCAGTGTTGATAATGTATTATGCAGGTTAATCTATAAACAGGTACAGATGTGGGTGAAGGCTTCTAATCCGGCGGAACTGGAGATGTCGGCGGCTATGAAGAGTGAAAAGGATTTTGAAAAACTATTCCGCAGAAAACTTAGTATTTTTCAGACACCACAAATTTAACTATAATTTTCAAAAAAGTTTTAAAATTACTATTGACTTTAGTGCTTTTGTGCATTAAAATAAATCCAATACATTTAAATTCTTTGAACAGGAATAGTAATCAGAAGATCTGACCTGCAGCGAGTCGGGGGAGGTGGGAGCCCGGCGGAAGGATATCTGATGAATGGACCTGGGAGAAGCCAGGCGAATTCATTTAGTAGCCCGGGCCGGGGGTTTCCCGTTATAGAAACAGGATATCGAGTGTACAGCTCCGTATCTATGAAGTGAGATGACTACTGTTATCTAATTTGGGTGGTACCGCGGAAGTAAACCTTTCGTCCCTTATCTGGGATGAAGGGTTTTTATTTTCTTTTTGGAGGTGATCAATATGCCGTGAAATGAAATAGTTGAAAATTGGTGGATAAAAAATATTAAATTAAAAAGGAGAGATATTATGAATTTAAGAAAAAATATTATCACAGCATTATTGCTTGCCATAGGCTTCATCCTTCGCCAGCTGGTTCCGGGCGTTATTGGAGGAATGAAATTTGACCTGATGTTATCGGTTATTTTCATTTCAATATTAATTAATCCTGAGTTTAAAAATGTGATGCTTACAGCATTATTGGGAGGGCTGATAACTGCTATGACCACCACCTTCCCGGGAGGTCAGCTGCCGAACATTATTGACAAATTGATTACTTGTTCCATTGTATTTATGATGATAAAGGCTGCCGGTAAATCGAGTAATTCGATGCTGGGCATAGGTGCCATAACATTTTTAGGAACAAATATCAGCGGAACGGTATTTTTATTATCGGCGTTATTCTTAGTGGGTCTGCCGGTACCGTTTATGACATTATATATGGGAATAGTACTGCCTACCTCCATCGCAAATATATTTATGACTTTGCTTATATATAAAGCTGTAACAATAGGGTTAAAGTTTTCGGGTGTTAAATATATCCACGAATAATTGTAATTCGGAAAATTAATAATTAAATTAACCAGCGGAGAATGAATTCTCCGCTGTATTAACGTGTTATGCAAAACTTTTCAGTTATTTATCCAATGAGTTTTTTTCATAGCTATACTTAATGATTCCCATATATCCAAAGAGGATAGTGATCATGGGCGTAAGATAGCACAGTATAGAATAAGGTCCGAAGCCTGATACGGAAACTCCAAAAATAGCTGTAATAATAATGGCATTTACGTTCCAAGGAATTAAAGGGACTAAAACAATTCCTGTATCGGAAATGGTTCTTGCCAGTGTATTTCTAGAAACCTTAGTTCTCTCAAAGACAGCCTGAAGAAACTTACCGGGTATTAGGACGGCTAGGGTCTGATTACAGGTAATGGCTGCAATCACCAGGCTTAAGAATGAAGTCCGGAAAATGAGGCTTCCTATACTCTTAATTCCTGAGATGAATTTTTGAATTAAGGGTTCAATCATTCCGGTTTCATCCAGTATTCCATTTAAAGATGTGGATGCTGCAATAATTAAAATTACATTTTTCATGGATAGTAGACCTCCACCTGTTAAAATAGAGGCTAGTTCATGATTTATAGGATGAAAACCCAAGACGGCAGCAGTAAGTGTTTCGGAAAATCCCGGATCTCCCTTGAAAATAATGAATATCAGAGTGGCAGTCAGGCCTGCTGCAAGATTCTTTATCATAGGAAATCTAAAAATTGCCATTACAAGTATGCTGGCCGGGGGAATAAGTGTCAGTGGAGAAATAAAGAAATTGGCGGATAGCAAGCTTTGGAGCCGAATGATTTCAGAATTCGCTATGTTAGCTGATGTATAAGTACGCCCAATCCAATAGTAGAATAGGATGCAGATTATGTATACCGGTCCCATGGTAACCATCATATGTTTTAAATTATCAATCAGCTTCGTCCTTGTAATTACAGCCGTAAGGTTTGCACTGCTGGACATGGGGGATGAACGGTCACCCAAATAAGAACCGGATACAATTGTCCCTACCAGCAGAGGCAGTGGAATATTCAATCCCTTTCCAATACCTGCCAAAGCCATTCCAACAGTGCTGACTGTTCCCAACGATGTACCCAGCATCATGGAAATAATACTGGTTATAAAAAAAGCCGCCAAGACAAAATTGATTCCGGACAAATAATGAAAACCCATGTACATCATGGTGGGAATGGTTCCGCTCACCATCCACAGACCAATTATTATGCCAATAATGGACATCATCAACAGTACTATCCATGCACTTTTTATACCTTTAAACATCATACTGGCTATCTGACCATGGGTATAACCGTGCTCCCATACAATCCCATATAGGATTATATTGCCGAAGACAAGACCGTAAAATACAGAATAACCTAGCAGTATAGCCGCTACAATAGATACAAGCAATATAAAAAGTGCAGCATAGGTTGCTTTGATATGAATAGGCTTAGCAGTCATAAGTTCCCTCTTTTCCTTTTCATCAGCAATATAATTTTACTATAACATATTTTAAAACGAAATAAGAAAATTTGTTAAATGCCATAAAAAAGACTTTTTTTCAAGATAGTATATCAAAAATAGAAAAAAATAAAACCTGAGAAGCTTCACTCAGGTTTTATTTCTTCAAGCTCATCAAATTCTTCCACGTCTTCTACTGTTTTATCAATAGATTCCTGTGCCTCATCTTCAGGTACATCTTCCTGCACGGGTTCTTTACGAAAGATAAATGTCAACTGGTTTCCACAGTTTGAGCAGAATTTAGCATCATCATCTACTTCATGCCCACATTGGCTGCATTTTACAATTCCTTTTAACAATTCCAATTTAAACTCATACTCCTGTATCCTAAGATGAGTCTGCTTAATTTCTGCCATGGCAGTTTTTACTGCTTCCGGGAGCTTATCCATAGCTGCATCTTTCTCATGGTATGTATATAAAATTTTTCCAAGGTTATAGTATAGTTCTTCCACCTGGTCTTTTTCTTTTGACAGCATCACTTTTAACCGGGTCATTTCAGTAACATCCGCTGAAATTTCCTTAATAGTCTTGGTACTATCCAGCATTCCTTTTTTTACTTTATTAAACAGGTTCATATTAATTCCTCCTTGTATACTTCTTTATAAATTAATATTTTATAGTAAAAAAATTATGTCTAAAATCAACAAAAAACCTTCACTGATTAATCAGTGAAGGTTTTAAAAAATCTATTATGCAGTTTTTTGTACTTCTTCTTTAGGCAGGTATTCCATTGTAATTCCGGTAAAACCGTAGAATATGGATACCACAGGGTTAATCAGATTCAGGAATGCATAAGGGAGATATGCAAATGGGTGAACTCCTAAAGTGCTTAACATAAATGCACCACATGTATTCCATGGTATCAACGGTGATGTCAGCGTACCGGAATCCTCAAGACATCGGGATAAGTTCTTTGGATGTAAACCTTTTGCATCCCACATCGGCTTATACATTCTTCCGGGAAGTACGATGGATAAATACTGGTCTCCAGCCACAAGGTTTGTGAAGATACAAGTACATACTGTAGCTAACACCAATGAACCGGTACTCTTTGCAAAGGAAAGAATCTTTTCTGCAATTACCTGCAGTATTCCAGTTCTTTCCAGAGTACCGCCGAAGGACATGGCAATTAAGATAAGAGAAATGGTCCACATCATACTGTCCAATCCGCCTCGGCTTAATAGTTCATCAACAGCTGCTACGCCTGATTCAGAAACATATCCGTAATGGGCTGCATCGATGATGGAACCCATGTCTGCTCCTTGGAATATGGCTGCAAAAATTCCTCCTAATACTACACCGCCGATTAATCCGGGGATAGCAGGAACCTTCAATACTACCATTACAATAACCAGTATTGGTGGGATTAATAGTAAAGGATTAATACTGAAATTCTGACTAAGGGTACCAAGTAATTCATTAATTCCTGCCACATCCAATTCTTTACCAGCATATCTCATACCGATAATTCCGTAAAGGATTAAAGCGATGATCAAGCTGGGACCTGTGGTGAATATCATGTGTCTTACGTGGTCAAACAAGTTGGAACCGGCCATGGCAGGTGCCAGGTTTGTGGTATCAGAAAGCGGAGACATTTTATCACCAAAATATGCACCGGAGATAATAGCACCGGCCACCATCGGAAGGGGAATGCCAAGGCCTCCGCCAACACCTAATAAAGCAATACCTACTGTGCCGGCAGTTGTCCAAGAACTTCCTGTTGCCAGAGAAACAATACTACATATAAGACAGGTAGCCACTAGGAATATTCCGGGAGATAAAATCTTTAAACCGTAAAAAATCATGGTAGGCACAACACCTGAAAGAATCCATGTACCTATAATAGAACCTACAATTGCTAAAATAAGAATGGCTTGCATGGACATTCTAATGGTGTCGAGTATACCTTCTTCTATTGCCTGCCATTTATAGCCGGCTCTTATTGCCACTAAAGCTGCCACAACTGTTGCTGCCAAAATAGGCATATGAGGGTCTCCACCCCACACCATTAATGTGGCCATTAATGCTGCAACAAGAAAAAGTACTACGAACATGGCCTCTCCAAAGGTTATTTTTCTTGGAGCTTTTTCCATAAAATAATCCTCCCTCTTTTATTAAATTATTTTAACATTTTAAAACTAAAATCAGTATATCATACATGTCATATATATTTCAAGAAATGGCAAGAATTTTTAAGAAAATATACATTGATAGAATATTGACATTTACAAGGATAGAACGAAAAAACAACATAATTATGCATGGAATGAATATACATATGTAATATATTTCCAATACGAAATTCTTGGAAATTATATAGAATTCCCCAATTCTGAAAATTACAATGAATTTATTTTTGATTTTAATCAGCGGAAGATGTATTGACAAGAAAAAACATGTGTGTTAAGATACATGGAAATATATATTTATACTTTAAGATAAATATAGTATGCTTTTGAGAAAAATGTTGTGTTGTAGAGGTTGCGATGTATCAAGAGTATCATGTTATGAATTGAGGGGATTTAGTATAACATGGGAAAGGGGTCATCGCCGAAACAAACAGGCTTCCCTAAGACTGTTTTGTTGGGACTATACTTAATAGGTATAGTACTGTCGCTGATGAATTACCCAGTTTGTCAGTGGAGGGCTATTTCACACGGGGTAAAAGCTGTATTCTGTTGCCTGTAAAACAGCCAAGGGTACCTTTTGCTCTTTGGCTGTTTTTTTGTATACATTTTTATAGGATATGAAAAAATACATTTGAATGATTGTAAAGAAGAAATGACAAAGGAGACGAAGCGATGAGGTTATTTGGAACCATGCGGGCCGATGAGAAAGGACAGTTGGAAATAGGAGGCTGTAAGGCTTCTGACTTAGCAAAGGATTATGGTACTCCTTTATATGTAATGGACGAAGAGCATATAAGGGAAAACTGTAGAAGGTTTAAACAGGGCTTTACTAAAGAAGGGTTATCATCGGAAGTAATCTATGCCTCCAAGGCATTTTTGACACTGGCCATGTGCACCCTGGTGGAACAGGAAGGACTAAGCTTAGATGTGGTTTCGGGAGGGGAATTATATACAGCCATGGCAGCGGGGTTTCCGTTGGATCGTATCTATTTTCACGGGAATAATAAGACAGCTGAAGAATTAACCATGGCATTGAATAATGGCGTGGGAAGAATTATTGTAGATAACAGATATGAGGTCGAAAGGCTTGAAAAACTTTGTAAGGAATTAGACAAAAAGATCAATATTTTATTAAGGGTTAATCCGGGAATTGAAGCCCATACCCATGAATATATTCAAACTGCAAAACATGATTCAAAGTTCGGAGAATCTATTTACGATGAAAATCTGTGTGAAATCATCGGTGTTTGTCAATCCAGCACCCATATAACTCTAAAAGGCTTTCACTGTCATATAGGGTCTCAAATATTTGAAGAGAAGTCCTTTCTTTCTGCGGTAGAAGTAATGGTTGAATTTCTGGCCAAAATGAAGGTTGACTGCAGTTTTATTACCGAAGAATTGAATTTAGGAGGAGGATTTGGTGTATATTATGCCGCTGAAGACATTCCTATTCATATAGAAAGCTGTTTGGGAAAAATGTTAAAGACTGTAGAAATAGAAGTAAAAGCAGCAAAAATCCAAATGCCCAAGATTATGATAGAGCCTGGCCGTGCCATAGTGGCAAATGCCGGATGTACCCTGTATACCATTGGAGGAATTAAAGATACCTATGGAGGGAAACGTTATATATTTGTGGACGGGGGAATGACTGATAATCCCAGAACAGCATTATATGACGCCAAGTACGAGGCGGCTGTTGCATCAAAGATACTTGACCAGGCAAAAAACCAGGTAACCATTGCCGGAAAGTGCTGTGAATCCGGGGATATCATTATTAGGGATATATTTCTTCCCGATATGGAATGCGGAGATATTTTGTGTGTCTCTAATACCGGGGCATATAATTATACTATGGCAAGCAATTATAATAGAATTCCAAGACCTGCCGTACTATTTGTCAGGAATGGCAAAGCTAAGGTTGTGGTTAAGAGGGAGACCTATAAGGATTTAATAGGCAATGATTTTATTTATTAGGAGGATGAAATATGGCAATCGTTGTACAAAAATATGGTGGATCATCAGTCGCCACAACTGATAGAATAAAGGTTGTGGCTGAAAGGATAACGGCTAGAAAAGCAAAAGGCGACAATGTGGTGGTAGTTGTATCTGCGATGGGAAAAACCACTGACATGTTGATAGATACAGCGAAACAGATAGCTGACTTACCGCATCGCAGGGAATTGGATATGCTGATGGCCACGGGGGAGCAGGTGTCTATATCCCTTATGTCCATGGCTTTGAACCAAATGGGTTACGATTCTGTATCCCTTACGGGATTTCAAGCGGGAATAATAACGGAGGGATATCATACAAAGGCCAGGATTCAAGATATAGAGATAGAAAAGGTAAAGCAATATCTAGATCAGGGAAAAATTGTGGTGGTGGCTGGCTTTCAAGGAATAAATGAGCAGGGAGATATAACAACCCTGGGGAGAGGAGGCTCTGATACAACGGCTGTGGCGTTGGCTGCTAAGCTGCAGTGTGTCTGTGAAATATATACAGACGTGGATGGCATTTATACAGTTGATCCCAGACTGTTTCCTACGGCAAGAAAGCTGGATACCATAAGCTATGAAGAAATGCTGGAAATGGCCAGCTTAGGAGCTGGAGTAATGGAAACAAGGTCTGTGGAAATCGGACAAAAATATGATGTGCCCATATATGTGGCGTTAAGCAGTGAGGAGTGGCCAGGAACTTATATAAAGGAGTATGATGCGACTATGGAGAGTAGAGCTATTACAGGTTTATCCGTCAGTGATAAGGATTTAATGGTAACATTAAATTATGTACCCTATGATATTAAGAATATTTCTATGATTTTTGAAGAATTGGCGAAAATGGATAT
>Ga0209347_1004691_pt1 | contig 13907 bp, 13 predicted proteins | sample AutmiccommuBRH23_FD_187382 | JGI IMG/M metagenome (GOLD analysis project Ga0209347, IMG submission 187382) | Deep subsurface microbial communities from Mt. Terri, Switzerland - Autotrophic microbial communities BRH/23 (SPAdes) (version 2) | ecosystem: Environmental > Aquatic > Deep subsurface >... | reverse complement strand
GCGAGCGAGGAGGGGCCGGACGCCACGACCGGGGCGGTGGCGCGTTCGACGGTTGAGGTCATCGTGACTCCCCTGTTCACCGGAGGTACCAGACGCGGGGCGAGGTGCCAGCCTCTTCCTTGAGGCGGAACGAGCGCTCGTCCGCCACGAGTTTGGAGACCTTGCTCTCGGGGTCGCTCAGGTCGCCGAAGTAGCGAGCGTCCCCGATGCAGGTCTCGACGCAGGCCGGCTCCTCGCCTCGCTCGAGCCGGTGCATGCAGAAGCTGCACTTGCGGACCGTGCCGACGGGCGGCTTGTAGGACTCGCGGGCTCCGCGAGCAACGCCCCACTCGGGCGACTGGACGTCGTTGTAGCCCTGCATCTCGTCGGCGTAGCTCTCTCCGAAGTCGAACGAGCGCGCGCCGTAGGGGCAGGCCGTGATGCAGTAGCGGCAGCCGATGCACCGATCAGCGTCGATGACGACGATGCCGTCCTCGTTCTTGTAGGTGGCGTTGACCGGGCACACGGAGACGCACGACGGCTCGTCACACTGCATGCAGGGCCGCGGGATGTTGACCCGGCGCACGTTGGGGAACTCGCCGACCTCCTCCTCGATGACGACGTTGTAGCTGACGCCAGGGGGCGTGCGGTTCTCGGCCTTGCAGGCGACGGTGCACGAGTCGCATCCGACACACTTCTGAAGATCGATCACCATGGCCCACTGCGGGCCGGGTCGCTTGGGTTCTGGCGTCGAGCCAAGCGCCCTGCGACCGATGGTCACGGGGATGGCAGGCAAGGGAAACCTCCATAGGCAGGGGTATGGGGGCGAAAGCATTCGCCTGAGCGGTCGGCCGCAGATACCCCGGGGGGTTACCGCCGATCTACTACGTAACGTAGCAGATGATGAAAAATCCCCCCAACCCGGAAATTGGTCAGGGCGCTGTGGCGAATCTCTCTCTGCCGGTGGCTCAGTCGCTGAAGTGGAGTCGGTCGAAGTCGCGGCCACTCTCGACCGAGAGGTATGACGAGATGAGGCGGGCCACGCTGCGGTAGAGCGCAACCCGTGAATCTTCGGCCAGCCACACGCACCAGCGGGGCACACTGTCCACCAGATCAGACTCGAGAACCTCGAACTGCTCGGCGCGCAGGCGCTTGGCACGTTCATGGTCACCGGTTCCCCACGCATCCGCCTCTTCGTCGCAGCGAGCCGCCATGTCTCGTACTGCTGACCTGACCGTAGGCGGACCCTCGGGGAAGAGCCGGGAGTACTCGGCGCGCAGGTCCTCGAGATCCTGCTCCCCGGTACGCCGTGCGGCACGACGCGCATAGACGTCGAGGCTCATGAAGGAGTCGAGGAACCGACCGGCGTCGTCCCCAAGCCAAGAGGTCGCGAGCCGCATCTCCTCGACGAACTCGCCGCTGCGCAGCCGGGCGACGAGCTGTGAACCGGGTGGCGCGAGGGCGTCGCTGATCAGGCTCCAACCAAGCGAGCGAGCGCCTGCGATGGCGGCGATGCCTTGGCGGGTGCGACGGTCGGGTGTCGGGACCGGCTGGGTGCTCATCAGCCGACGGTGACGGTCGGGTTGCCGGCCGACTCCTCGTCGACCGGCTCGCCCATCTCCTCGGCGAGGCGCATGGCCTCCTCGATCAGGGTCTCCACGATCTGGCTCTCGGGCACGGTCTTGATCACCTCGCCCTTGACGAAGATCTGGCCCTTGCCGTTGCCCGACGCGACGCCGAGGTCGGCCTCGCGGGCCTCGCCCGGGCCGTTGACGACGCAGCCCATGACGGCGACCCGCAGCGGAACGGTCAGTCCCTCGAGACCGGCCGTGACCTGCTCGGCGAGCGTGTAGACGTCCACCTGTGCCCGGCCACACGACGGGCAGGAGACGATCTCGAGCTTGCGCGGGCGCAGGCCGAGGGACATGAGGATCTGGCTGCCGACCTTGACCTCCTCGACCGGCGGGGCCGACAGCGAGACGCGGATCGTGTCCCCGATGCCCTTGGACAGCAGCGCGCCGAAGGCGGTGGCCGACTTGATGGTGCCCTGGAAGGCGGGCCCGGCCTCGGTGACGCCGAGGTGCAGCGGCCAGTCGCCGCGCTCGGCCAGCAGCTCGTACGCGCGGACCATGGTCACCGGGTCGTTGTGCTTGACCGAGATCTTGAAGTCGTGGAAGTCGTGCTCCTCGAAGAGGCTCGCCTCCCAGACCGCGGACTCGACGAGCGCCTCGGGCGTCGCCCGGCCGTACTTGGCCAGGAGGCGCCGGTCGAGCGAGCCGGCGTTGACGCCGATCCGGATGGACACTCCCGCCTCCTTGGCACGCCGCGCGATCTCACCCACCTGGTCGTCGAACTCGCGGATGTTGCCGGGGTTGACCCGGACCGCGGCGCAGCCTGCGTCGATCGCCGCGTAGACGTACTTGGGCTGGAAGTGGATGTCGGCGATGACGGGGATCTGCGACTTCTGGGCGATCGCCGGCAGGGCGTCCGCGTCGTCCTGGCTCGGGCACGCCACCCGGACGATGTCACAGCCGGCAGCGGTCAGCTCGGCGATCTGCTGGAGCGTGGCATTGATGTCGGTCGTGGGAGTCGTCGTCATGGACTGGACCGAGACCGGGAAGTCGCTGCCGACGCCGACCTTGCCGACCCGGATCTGGCGGGTCTGGCGCCGCGGCGCGAGAACGGGGGCCGGGGCCGAGGGCATGCCGAGGGAGACAGTCATGGTCGCCATTATCCCCCGCCAATCGAAAGAGCAGTTCGTCCCCCACTCCGGCGCGGCTGGTGCCGCGCCAAAGGGGGACGAACTGCTCTTTCGATGGTTAGCCGAAGATGCTGATCGGCTTGACGATGTCCGCGTAGATCAGCAGGACGGACATGGTGATGAGCACGAGGGACATTCCGTAGGCGATGGGCAGACCCTTGGCCACGTCCACGTAGCCCGGATCGGGGCGGTTGCGCAGCTTGGCCCAGCCACGCTTGACCGCCTCCCACATCGCACCCGCGACGTGGCCGCCGTCGAGCGGCAGCAAGGGGATGAGGTTGAAGACGAAGAGGGCCAGGTTGAGCGACGCGATGAGCAGGACGAGCTGGGCGATCTTGAGCCAGTTGCCGCCCTCGTCGGCCGGGATGTCGAGCGCCGCGACCTCGCCACCGATCCGGCCGACGCCGACGACCGAGATGGGGCCGTTGGGATCGCGCTCGCCGGACCCGAAGGCCGCCTCGGCCACACCGACCATCTTCTCCGGGATGCGCCAGATGACGGAGGCGGTGTCGACGACCCGGTCCCAGACGAAGCGGGGTGCCTCCACGAGCGGTGTCGTCACGAGCTCCTGCCCGGGCGTGATGCCCATGAAGCCGACGCTCTTGAGGACGAGCTTCCCGTCCTGGGTGACGGGTGCTCCCTGCTCGTCGAGGGTGGCCCGCTCGAGCCGGGCCGGGGTCACGGTGAGGGTGACCTCCTCGCCGCCGCGCTGCACGACGAACGTCATCGGCGACCCGCCGCTGTCCCGGATCGCGGCGGCCACCGCGGTCCACGTGCTGACCGGTGCGCCGTTGATGGCGACGATCCGGTCGTCCTCCTGGAAGCCGCCCGTCTTCGCGGGTGCGGCGGGATCACCGGGTGCGCAGGCAGGGTGCGGGTCGGCCACCGTGGGGGTCGCCGTGGGCACGCACTCGGAGATCAGCCCCACCTTGGGGACGACCTGCGGCAGTCCGTAGAGGGTGATGACGCCAGTGATGAGCACGAAGCCGATGAGCAGGTTCATCAGCGGGCCGCCGAGCATGACGACGACCTTGCGGCCGGGGCTCAGCCGGTAGAAGACCCGGTCCGCGTCCTCGGGTCGGACCTCCTCCATCGAGTCCGCCCGAGCCTGGTCGACCATCTGGCTGAACCGCCCTGTCGAGACGGTGCGCAGCTGGCCCTCGACGTCGCCGGGGCGCGGGGGCAGCATCCCGACCATCCGGACGTAGCCGCCGAGCGGAATCGCCTTGATGCCGTACTCGGTCTCGCCGCGCCGGCGGGACCAGATCGTCGGGCCGAAGCCAACCATGTACTGCGTCACCTTGACGCCGAACTTCTTGGCCGGCACGAGGTGGCCGATCTCGTGCAGCGCGATGGACAGCGCCACACCAACGACCACGACGAGGACCCCTATGAGAAACAGCACCCGTCCATTGTCACATCCAGTCCTGAGATCCCAGGCCTGCCCGCAATTCGATGTGATCGATCGACCCACAGCCCGATCGATCACATCGACCGGAGTCAGGCGGCGGCGGCCAGACGAAGCCCCATCTCGACCTGGTCCATGAAGCGCGCCGTCTCCAGGCGCAGGCCGAGCACGTCGATGCGCAGGACCCGGTCCCCGGCCAGTGTCACGGAGTTCTGCCGCAGATGGTCGAGCGTCGGGTTCAGGCCGAGTCCGTGGTGCAACCCGTCGATCTCCACGACCAGGCAACGACCGTCCCAGCGCACGTCCAGGTAGATCCGCCCCTTGTCTCCCTGCCGCACGACCTGCCGGCTCGGCTCAGGCAGCCCGCGGGCGCGGCACAGCCGCGCGAAGTCGAGCTCGCCGAGGCTCTGCACCCCGAAGGCAATGTCTCTCACGACTCCACGGACGAACGATCGGCGCGTGCGTCCGCGAACGAGTCGTTGCGCCGCAGCGAGCCGAGCCGGTGTCGTCAGACGTTGCTGGACAGGCATGAGGAGCAGCAGGGCCGCCTGTCGATCGCTCTGGGCCCAGTGCGCGGCCCGGACGGCGGCGACCTCAGGCCTGGTCCGGGGCATCCCGACGTCGACCACCTCACCCGAGACCCGTCGGATCACCTTGTGAATGCGGACGCCCGGAAGGGGGCGGGTGTTGTGGTTGTGCACCACCGAGAGGTGGACGTCATCGTCGTCGAAGCCGCTCAGTCCGGCGTGTTGCAGGGCGGACGCCCCGTCGAGCACGCCGATCGCAGCCCCTGTCTCCCAGATGGCGCCCCACCGCCGGGCCACGATGCTCGGCGGCCCCTGGTGCAGGGCCACCGTCTGGGTCCCCCTCACCGCCCAACGACCCGCCGCCGCCTCGCGCCGGATGTCGTCATGGTCGATGCCGAGCCGGGTCAGCTGTCGGCGCGATGCGACGCCGTCCTGCTCCTCGGCCAGCCCTGCCACTGCCAGCTCACACGCTCTGCGGTTCATGCGAGCGAGCCTGCTGCCCGGAGCCGGGTGTTGCTCGGCCCCCCTCAGCGGGCTGTGGACCACCCCCTTCTCCGCCGGGGGATGTGGACGAACCATGCAGCCCCTGGCGTGGATGTGATCGATCGACCCACAGCGCGATCGATCACATCGACCGGGAGAAGTGGTCGGGGCGTGGTCAGGAGAGTCGCAGCCGGGCAGCGTGGCGGGCCCAGGCATCGGCGGCGAGGACGTCGTCCAGCGTGAGGTCGGTGACGCTGGAACCGGGCTCAGCGGCATACGAATCCACAACGGCCGCGACGGTGTCGACGATGCCGACGAAGCTCACCCGGCCCTCGTGGAAGGCGTCCACAGCCACCTCGTTCGCCGCGTTGTACACCGCCGGCCAGGTGCCCCCCGCCTCCCCGACCCGGCGCGCGAGGGCCACCGCCGGGAACGCCTCGTCATCGAGCGGCTCGAACTCCCACGACTGCGCCTGGGTCCAGTCGACCGGCACGTCGGCGTCGGCGAGCCGCTCGGGCCACGACATGCCGAGCGCGATCGGGACGAGCATCCGTGGCGGTCCGGCCTGCGCGATCGTCGAGCCGTCGACGAACTCGACCATCGAGTGGATCATCTGCTGCGGGTGGACGACGACGTCGATGCGGTCGAACGGGATGTCGAAGAGCAGGTGCGCCTCGATCACCTCGAGGCCCTTGTTGACCAGGGTCGCGGAGTTCGTCGTGATGACGCGACCCATCGCGAAGTTCGGGTGGGCGAGGGCCTGCTCGGGTGTTACGTCGGCCAGCTCGGCGCGGGTGCGCCCGCGGAACGGTCCGCCACTCGCGGTGACGACGAGCCGCCGGACCTCCTCCGCACGCCCCCCACGCAGGCACTGGGCGATCGCCGAGTGCTCGCTGTCGACGGGCACGATCTGCCCCGGAGCGGCGAGCGCCTTGACGAGCGGGCCGCCGATGATGAGCGACTCCTTGTTGGCCAGGGCGAGCGTCGTCCCGGCGCGCAGGGCTGCCAGGGTCGGCTCGAGCCCGATCGCGCCGGTGATGCCGTTGACGACGACATCGGCCTGGCGGGCGGCCAGCGCTGAGCTCGCGTCGGGGCCGGTCAACAGCTCCGGGTCGTATGCCGCTGGGCTCCCTGGCGTTCCCCCGCCGGTTGGGGTGCCCGGCTCGGTCCGGTCGGCGGCGCGCCGGATCTCGGCGGCGAGCTCGTCCGTCGTGGCCCCGGCAGCGGCGACGACGGGGACGCGGAGGGCCACGGCCTGCTCGGCGAGGAGCCGGAGGTTGTTGCCTGCGGAGAGGCCGACCACCTCGAACCGGTCGCGGTTGCGCTGGACCAGGTCGATGGCCTGGGTGCCGATCGAGCCGGTCGAGCCGAGCAGGATCACCCGGCGGGGGAAGGCAGGATTCGGCGCGGCAGCAGTCACCCGCACATCCTCCCGCACTGACCGTCAGGAGGTGATGCCGCGGCTGCGGAGCAGCTCATCCCGCTGGAACGCGTAGGCCACCGCCCACGTCATCCGGAGCCGGTACATCCGGATGTCGTCACCCCACGAGAACGGGCTCGTGCCGTAGTGCGCCGTCCAGTGGGCGTCCACCCCGTCCAGCTCAGGCCCCGGCGCCAGCAGCTCAGCGGTGCCGTGGCTGAAGAGCGCCAGCTCCTCACCGTCGATGTGGGCCACGCTGACGGCCGGCCGGCGCTCGAGGTGCTTCGCCTTGGCCGAGCTGCCGTCGGTGCCGAAGGTCCAGGTGCCGTGCAGGAAGTGGCCGTCCATGGCGCTGATGCGCGGCTCACCTCTGGAGGTGACCGTCGCCACGGAGAGGACCTTCATGCCGGTGAGCAGCCGGACGAGCTGCTCAGCCGTCAGGGCGTGCTCGGTGGTGATGATCGAGCGCAGGTGCGTCGAGCCCCGACCCCGAGACTCCTCGAGCAGGGCTTGGAGGGAGTCGAGCTCCGTCGCGGTTTCGAGCATGCTCCGACAGTATCTCCGACCACCGACACCACCCGTTGGCCGGACCGAGGGCCAGGGTCCGGCAGGATGAAGGCGTGCGAGAGACGACCCGCAGGCCCCTGCTGCTCACCCTGCTCGTCCTCAGCGCCCTGTTCGCAGTCTGGGTGATCGCCCGAGCCTCCGGACCGGGCCCGACGCAAGCCGGCTCCGCCGTCGGCTCACCCGGCCCCGCGGCCACGGCCACGGTCGGCGCCGACCCCGCCCAGCGGCATACGGCATCGTCGGGGGCGAGCGAGAGCGCGACGGACCCGGTGTCGGGGCTGCCCTGGATCGCCGAGTCAGCCCTGCCGGCCGAAGCTCGCGACACGCTCGCGCTCATCGCCGCAGGCGGACCGTTCCCCTACCCCCGCAACGACAACCAGACGTTCCAGAACCGCGAGCGGCTCCTGCCGGTCCGTCCGCGCGGGTACTACCGCGAGTTCACCGTCGAGACGCCGGGCTCCGACGACCGCGGCGCTCGGCGCATCGTCACCGGCGCCGACGACGAGACCTACTGGACCGCTGACCACTACGACTCGTTCAGCCGGGTCCGGGAGGGCACATGACGACGTTCCTCGGCAGGTACGACGAGGTGGACGACCACCTCATCACCCTCATCGGGCACGGGTCGGACGTGCGGATCGTCCGGGCCGGTCTCGACAAGCGCACGGTCCTCGATGAGTTCGCCGCAGCCCTGGGCCTGCCGGCGTGGTTCGGGCGCAACTGGGACGCGCTCGTCGACGCCCTCCGAGAGCTGCCGACCGAGGAGGGCCGTCGTCTCGAGCTCGTCTGGGACCACACCCACGAGCTGCGTGAGACCGCGCCGGAGACCTACGCGACTGTCGTCGACATCCTCGAGCAGGTCGCCGACGAACGCGACGACCTGGGAGTCACCGTCGTCGACCGCTGAATCGTCTGGTCAGAATCTCGCGGTCGAGCAGTAGGGCCAGCCCGTGCGCGCGAGTACCCATCCCCCTCGGCAGCTCGACGCTGCGCCCTCCGAGATCCAGCACGATAACCCGGCTGAGGCGGCTCCTGGCTTCCAGCCGGACTCCGTAGAGCGCCGACCACGGTAGATCGACAGGCTTTCGTCCTCCCCAGCGCACGCCATGCTGGTCGACCGTGACGGTGGCAGCCTCCATCGCACGCATCAACCCCCACTTCAACAACGCGCCGAAGGCCACGACGAAGCTGGCCGCCACGAGCGTGGCAACCGGCCGTTCGCTGAAGTCAGCCTTCACCAACCGGGACCACAGGCCAGTCACGCCCAGGGCAAGCCCTGCCGCCCCGAGCAGCACCGCCGGCAGCATGCGGAGGGCCCGTATCTTGACCACTGCCTCTCCGTGCCGATCGAAGAACCGCTCATCGAAGGAGCCGGCCGAGCTCCGCCGGGCGAGCTCCTCACCGAGGAAGTCGGCCAGGTCAGCGGCATCTGCTGCGTAGACCGGCGGAATGTAGGCAGCGTGGCGACCCAGGAAGAGCCGGTTCACCGGATACCGCGGCAGCCGTGCCGTCTGACGGCCGACCGGGGTCCACTCCGGGTCAAGGTCGAGGATGACCTGCGCATTGGTGTTGCTGGGTGCGTACAGCCGGACGTCCAGAACTGCTGACCATGGCACGTCGAACCGGGGACGCACTGAGGAGTGCAATCCCGTGTCGTCGATCCTCAACTCGCCACCCTCCGCCAACCTCAGCAGCGCCACGGCGCCAGGCCAGGCCACCAGCCCCACAAGGACAACGAGAAGGACCGTTGTTCCCTCGAGCCTGAGCTTGCCGTCAACCAGCCCCTCCAAAAGGCCCAGGCCCATCAACGCCGAGAAGACACCCAAGACGACCGAGATCCAGACCAACCAACCTCTGCGTAGACCGATGGTCACCTCTTCGCCCGTTGCCAGGGCGTGCATCCAGTCCGTCGTGGTCGCGTGGCCCTTCACGGCGGGCAGCCTAGCGGGGCGCGTCAGGTGGTGAAGACCCGCTCGTCGATGAGGCGCTCCTTCACCTCATTGCCGCGCGTGTGGAAGCGGCCGTGCTCGAAGTCCTTGGCGAACTCCAGCTCGACCTGGGCGCGGCCGTGGCGGTTCTTCTCGACGGTGACGACCGTCCAGTCGCGGAACCGCTGGAGGTTGCCGAGGTCGTAGACGAGGTGGTCGCGCGAGACCACGTCGACCTTGTCGCTGACGATGAGCACGACATCGGCCTCGTAGGCGAGCGAGGAGGTGCCCCGCAGGTCGTGGGTGCGCATCCGGTGACCCGAGGCGAGCGCACCCTTGTCCGCGGCGGAGATCGCCACGATGGGAGCGCCGACCTCGAGGGCGAGGTCCTTGAGCCCCTCGACCGCGGCGGTCGTCCGCTCGTCCTCCGTCGCTCCGGGGACCGGGATCTTCTGGAGGTAGTCGACGAGGACCAGCGGCGCGGCCCCGGCTGTCGCCGTGACCTCCCGCACCGTACGGGCGATCTCCTCCAGGGTCGTCGTCGCTCCGGAGGACTCGTGCAGGTGCAGCCGATCGCCGTAGCCGGTCAACGCGGCGTGAGCCTCACGTCCCCCGGTCAGCCCCGCGAGCAGGGCGTCGAGCGGGGCCCCCTGGGAGCCGGCTTCGAACGCCGCCCGGACCGAGTGGACGTCGGCGGCGTTGCTGATCCCGAAGGTGTCGACGGCTCCCGCGCCCTCGAGCGACTCCAGTGCCTCCATCGAGATGAGCCGCTCGAGCAGCGTGTGGGCCTCGTGCTCATAGGAGAAGACGAGGGCGGTCCCACCGGCCGCGACGGCGTTGCGCGCGAACTGGAAGCCCAGCGTCGTCTTGCCGTTGCCGGCAGCGCCGCCGACGAGAACCAGCTCACCGGACCGGAACCCGCCGGTCAGCGTGGCGTCCAGGGCGGCGAACCCCGTGGGGTGCACCTTGGCACCGGGCGCGAGTCCGCGTTGGAGCACGTGGTCGACCTCGGCGAGCAGGCTGCTCACGGAGTGCAGCGGCTGGGTCCGCCCGCTCACGAGGTCACCTGCAGCGTCGTCTGGTGGGTTGCCATGCGCCGATTCGACCACATGGGAGGACGACTGCGTGGCTGTTCCCGGCCACAGGTCGGCGTTCTCGGGGGCCACGCCTATCGAGCGGTGGGCCTGCCCTGGTATCAGCTGTAGCTGCACCATCCTCTGAACTTCGTCGCCTCCACCGCGGGCTGGAGCAGCCTGCACGACACGTGAGCGGAGCTCAGCATGCGCACCAGACCGAACATCAACTGCCTGTCGACCGAGCAGCTGCACGACCTGCGCGAAGCACTTGCGGGCCTGTACGCGCTGCCCGCCAGCGACCCTCAGGGCTTCGCCAACCTCGCCGGCTTTCACGGGGGTCCGCCGACCAGCTACTGCCGTCATGGCGCGCCCGGATTCTTCACGTGGCACCGGGCCTACCTGATGGCCTTCGAGAACGCCCTCCGGGCGATCCGGTGCGACGTCGTGTTGCCCTACTGGGACTGGTCGTCAGGACCGTCGACGGGGGTGCCGGCTGCGTGTCGCGACGCCACCTACGTCAACCGGGCCGGTGCCACTGTTGCCAACCCGCTCTACGCCGGGCCCGCACGTACCGGCGGCATGACCTCCCGCCGGTCGGACATCGACACGACGCCATACGACGACCTGGCGAGCCAGGCCCAGACGGCGCTCGGGGCGGCGGACTTCGTGTCGTTCCAGAACCAGGTCAACGCTGTCCACGGCGGGGTGCACGTCCGGACGGGAGGCGACATGTCGAACGTGCCGGAGGCGGCCTTCGACCCGATCTTCTACCTCCACCACGCCAACGTCGACCGCCTGTGGGCCCAATGGCAGTCGTCACACCCCGCAGCCCTGCCGTCCGGTGAGGCCACCTGGGCGCTTGCCCCCTTCAACCGAGCGTTCTCAACGCAGTGGCAGGTCGGTTCCGACGTCGAGTCGACCGTCGGGATGGGGTATCGCTACCGTCGCTGGTGCTTGTGGCTGCCACCCATTCGGCTGTGGGAGACCATTGTCGTCACACTGCCTCCTGAGATGCGACGGGACACGACGTCCGCGCGGCTGGTCGTCGACGGCAGCGCCCCGATGTCCCGGTCGGCCGAGATCCGGGTCTTCATCGGCGACCCCGAAGCCGACGACCGGACCCGCACGATCGGCAACCCGGCTTTCGCCGGCACCATCGCACTCTTCGCCGGCCACGCCGACCCCGGCCCGACCAAACCGGTGGCGCCGGGGCACTCGGGTGACGGCTCCGACCACTGCCGGGAGTGCGAACGGCTCGGGCACACCCACGACCATGACAGGCACGTTCACCAGCACCTGAGTGGGGCAGAGGAGCAGCACACGCGGGAACGGATCGATCTGGAGCTCGAGCTCGCACCCGCCGTGGGCCGTGTCGCCTCCGAGTCTGACGAACTGACCCTACGGCTGGTGGCCGTCGACGTCGACGGGAGGCCGCTCAAGGACCTGCCGGTCGGCGAGGTCAGGCTGGAGACGGACTGACCGGCGGGACGGGCCGCAGGTCCGCGGACGTGACCCGAGCCAGCCGGGGTGTCAGAGGGCGAGACCGACGTACTTGGTCTCGAGGTACTCCTCGATGCCCTCGAAGCCGCCCTCGCGCCCGACCCCGGACGACTTGACGCCGCCGAAGGGCGCCGCCGGGTTGGACACGATCCCCTGGTTGACCCCGACCATGCCGTACTCCAGCGCCTCAGCCGTGCTGATCGCCCGCGTGAGGTCCTTCGTGAACAGGTAGGCGACGAGCCCGAACCGGGTGTTGTTGGCCAGACGGACGGCCTCCTCGTCGGTGCGGAACGTCGTGACCGGTGCGACGGGTCCGAAGATCTCCTCCTCGGACAGGTCGGCCTCCACCGGGACGTCGGCGAGGACGGTCGGCTCGAAGAACCAGCCGGCCCCGTCCCGCGCGTTGCCGCCGACGACGACCCGGGCTCCCTTGGCGACGGCATCGTCGACGAGCGCCTTGACCTTGTCGCGCGACTTCTCGTCCACGAGCGGCCCGACGTCGACGCCGTCCTCGGTGCCGCGGCCGAGCCGTAGCGCTCCCATCCGCTGCGCCAGCCGCTCGGAGAACTCGGTGGCGATGGACTCGTGCACATAGAACCGGTTGGCCGCCGTGCACGCCTCACCCATGTTGCGCATCTTGGCGAGCATCGCGCCGTCAACCGCCCGCTCGAGGTCGGCGTCGTCGAAGACGAGGAACGGCGCGTTACCGCCGAGCTCCATCGAGACGCGCAGGATGCCCTCGGCCGCCTGCTCGATCAGCTTCTGGCCCACCGGGGTCGACCCCGTGAAGGTGAGCTTGCGCAGGCGCGGGTCCCGGATCATCGGCTCCATCACGGCGCCGGTGCGGCCGTGCGCCGTCGTGACGACGTTGAGGACGCCCTTGGGCAGCCCGAGCCCGTCGAGCAGGTCGGCGAGGGCCAGCATCGTCAGGGGGGTCTGGCCGGCCGGCTTGACGACCATGGTGCACCCGGCGGCGATGGCGGGGCCGATCTTGCGGGTGCCCATGGCGAGCGGGAAGTTCCACGGCGTGATCATCAGGGTCGGCCCGACCGGCTGCTTCATCGTCAGGAGTCGGGTGGCGCCGTTGGGCGCGACGGCGTAGCGGCCGTGCACGCGGACCGCTTCCTCGGAGAACCAGCGGAAGAACTCCGCGCCGTAGGCGACCTCGGCCCGGCTCTCGGCGAGCGGCTTGCCCATCTCCAGCGTCATGAGCATGGCGAACTCGTCGGCTCGTTCGACGATCTGCTCGTAGGCGGCGCGCAGCAGCTCACCCCGGTCGCGCGGTGCCGTGCGGGCCCACGCGGCCTGGGCTGCCACGGCGGCGTCCAGCGCCGCGCGGCCGTCCTCGACCGTGGCGTCGGCCACGTGAGTCAGGATCTCGCCGGTGGCCGGGTCGTCGACGGCGAGGGTGGAGCCGTCTGAGCTGTCGCGCCACTCCCCCGCGATGAACAGGCCCTTGGGCACCGAGTCGAGCACGGACTGCTGCGTCACTGCTGTCATGCGTTCCAGCCTAGATCTGTCGTGGTGGGGCCCGACGTCGGAGGGTGGGATACCGCGTCGGTCGGGATGGGCCGCGTCCTCACCGGTCCTCGAGCCCCCACGGGGACTCGTAGCCGGCTGGTTTGGGCGCGGCGAGCAGCTCGAGGAAGGGCTGCGCGTCGAAGGCCTCCGGGCCGAGCACGCCGGCGCCGGCCCACGTCCCCCGAGCGAGCAGCTCGAGCGCGACGACGGGGTTGACGGCGGTCTGCCAGACGACGCACTGGGCGCCGTAGGTCTGCATCGACCACTCGTTGTCGACGACGTGGTAGAGGTAGGTCCGCCGCGGCCGGCCGTCCTTCCCGGTGCCGGTCACCCAGAGTCCCGCGCACGTCTTGCCGGTCATCTGCGGGCCGATGGTCGCCGGGTCGGGCAGGCAGGCGGCGACGACATCGCGCGGGGAGACGTCCACCGGCCCGCTCGAGCTGGGGACGCGAACCTTCTCGGTCCGGTCGAGACCGAGGGTGTGGAGCGTCCTGAGGACGCCGATGAACTCGTCGCCGAGGCCGTACTTGAAGGTCACCCGCTTGGCATCGAGCCAGCGCGGCATGAGGAGGACCTCCTCGTGCTCGACGTTGACGCACTCGACCGGACCGATCCCCTCGGGGAACTCGAACACCTCCGGCTCGCTGAACGGCTCGGTCGTGAACCACCCATGGTCCTTCTCCCACACGACCGGTGGGTTGAGGCACTCCTCGATCGTGGTCCAGATGGAGAAGCTC
>Ga0209347_1004688_pt1 | contig 13911 bp, 7 predicted proteins | sample AutmiccommuBRH23_FD_187382 | JGI IMG/M metagenome (GOLD analysis project Ga0209347, IMG submission 187382) | Deep subsurface microbial communities from Mt. Terri, Switzerland - Autotrophic microbial communities BRH/23 (SPAdes) (version 2) | ecosystem: Environmental > Aquatic > Deep subsurface >... | reverse complement strand
TCTTCTTGCCGTATCTGGCAGAGACTGCCGGTGCGAGCATCACCCCCAGCAGGTTGGCTGCCTGTCCCACCAGGAAGTAGACGGTGGTCATATCCCAGCCGGTACCCGCCATACGGTAGTTTAGTTGCACATAATCACGGAAATAGTAAATCGCAACACTGTCACGGATCGCATTGAAGAGCAGCGCGGCCAGGCCGGTAGCGACAAGGATCCACCAGGGTGCGTTCCTGAACAGGTTTTTCAGATCCTGCCTGACCGATATGTTCTCTTCACTCTCGATCTGCTCCACCCGTTCTTTTGTCCAGGAGAAACAAAGCAGGAAAAGGACGATACAGATCACACCGATGGTACCTACACCCAGCACCCATCCCACAGGATTCGTGCTGACCGAGTTCTCTGCCACGCGGGCTGACCCAAGCACCGCATCTCCGCCGATATGATCCGAATAGAAGTCGATGAGCGGCTGCAGCAGCATGAAGGTGACGAAGCTGCCGATGAAGGCGAATGACATCCGGTAGGAGGAAAGCGTGTTGCGTTCCCTCGGATCGGAAGAGATCACCCCCAGCAACGAGGCGTAAGGCACGTTGATCAGCGAGTAGATGATCATCATCAGCGAATAGGTGACATAGGCGTATACCAGCTTGCCTGTTTGTCCGAAATCGGGCGTGAAGAAGGTGATGACACCCATCACGGCAAAGGGTATTGCGAACCACAACAGGTAGGGACGATACTTTCCCCAGCGGGTTTTCGTGCGGTCGCTCATGATACCGACAAACAGGTCGAAAAACGAATCCCATAATCGGGCTATCAGAAACATCGTGCCTGCAGCTGCGGCGGTGATACCGAACACGTCGGTATAAAAGAAGAGGGAGTACATCCCGAATATCTTCCAGAACATGGATGAGGCGGCATCGCCTAAGCCGTAGCCTATTTTTTCCTTTAGGGTAATCATTTTATCTGTTTTTCATTTGCCGGACGGAGGTCCACCCGCTGTGATTCTATGGTTTTGAGGATCTCCAGGTTCCTGTCGATCTGTTTTTTGAGTGTTCTGACCGATGAGCCCGAGGTGAGCCCGTCCTCCGGCGTGTGGAGGCAGTAGTCCACCAGTCGTTCCACAGAAGTGGTGGCCACATGCATCCGAGTGTCAGAGGAGGCGTAATAGATGTAAAGAGTGCCATCCTCACCGGCTATCCAGCCGTTGCTGAAGAGCACATTCGAGACATCACCGATCCTCTCCTCCTCCACGGGAGCCATAAAATAACCTCCCGGTGAGGCGATCAGTTCCGAGGGATCATCAAGCGATGTCATATACAAATATAATACATATCTGAGACCTGCGGCACATGCCCTCACACCATGTGCCAGATGAAGCCATCCCTGACGGGTTTTGATGGGTGCGGGCCCTTCACCGTTCTTCACCTCCTTGATGGTATGATAATAACGCCTGTCGATGATCTTCTCTTCCTTTACCACTGCGTTGGACATATCATCTATCAACGCCCAGCCGATGCCCAGGCCGTTGCCTGCATCGATAAATCCATCCTGGGGACGGGTATACAGCGCATATTTCCCGTTCACGAACTCAGGATGCAACACCACGTTCCGTTGCTGACTGTGAGACCTGAGATCCGGCAGCCGCTCCCAGCTGAGCAAATCCCTGGTACGGACGATGCCTGCGGCTGCTTTCGCCCTGGAGAGGTCGCCCGCAGCGGCAGTCTCGTCGAACCGCTCCGCACAGAAGATGCCGTAGATCCATCCGTCTTCATGTGCTGTCAACCTCATATCATACATGTTGGTTACCGCCTCCCCCAGCTCGGGTATCTCCACAGGATAATCCCAAAAGCGGAAATTATCTGTTCCGTTGGGACTCTCCGCCATAGCGAAGAACGATTTCCTGTCGGCACCCTCTACCCTCACCATCATCAGGAATTTATCTTTCCACCTGATGGCACCTGCGTTCATCGTGGCATTCATACCTATCCGCTCCATCAGGAAAGGGTTCGTTTCCGGGTCGAAATCATACCGCCAGTGCAGGGGGGTATGCGCTGCCGTGAGCACCGGATGCTTATAGCGACGAACCCATCCGTTGCTTTCAGGCAGTGGTTCGTTCTTCATGCTGAGCAGTTGCTCCTGCGCAGCCATCATTTCTTCGATCTTTTTCTTATACGACTCCATATACAGTGTGCGTTTGTTTATTGATACAGATTGGGAATATCTCTGCTGAAAAGGGTGCCGGGATGGTTGTAGAAGGAGACGAAATCGTCTGCCGAAAGCTGACCCGGATAAGGAGCATAGTAGTGATCGGGCCGCTCACGGGCATTCCGCCACACCATCACATAGCTGATGGGGTATCGTTCGGCCACGGGCAGCAGTACCCTTGTCCACCAGTCTGCAATAGGTATGGCCTCCAGTCCTGTCTCAGTGAGTGCAATCGGTTTGTTTCTCACCCTGCCTTCCTCCGTCATAAAGGAGAGAATGGTCCCGAGCGAGGAGACATAGGCCGCAATTCCTTCTTCGTTGTTGCGGTGGTAGCCGTCCAGTCCCAGCACGTCCACATAGTCATCACCGGGATACCGCTCCATATAGATCTCACCGGGCCCCTGCAGGTCGGGGGAGTAGGCATAGAGCAGCTGGTTTACACCTGCCTTCTCTAGATGAGTGCGTGTAAGCGTCCATAGTGCTGTGTATTCAGCCACACTACAGTGATCTTTTCCCCACCAGAACCAGTTCCCTGTATGTTCATGCCAAGGTCTGAACACAACAGGAATTTTGGTGCCATCGGCCGTTACGAGCGAGTTGAAGAATGCTGCAGCCCGATCGAGCCATCCGAGGAACAGGTCATGCTTCTCACCTCCGGGAAGCACCGACCGGACGACGTCATTGCGGTTCACATCCCATGAGTCACCACCGGTGAGCGGGTTGTTGGCATGCCAGCTGATGGTGATCATTCCGCCCCTTTCATACTGGCGGATGATCTCACGGCGGATGATCGCGAAAGAGACATTGTCGATGTTCTTCTCGCTGTCCTGTTCAATCCTGCCGATATCGAAACCCATCACTGCGGGATAGTCACCCGTGACACGCTGCACGTCGGAACGACCACTGTCACCTTCCCAGGTAACGCCGTACAGCGGATCGTCCTGGTGGCCGAACATAAACCCACGGGAAGGGATTTTCTTCAGGCTTAGCAGCAGATTTGCCGCCCCGGCAGATCGTTGAAGCGTGATTGTGCCCGAAGCCGTGTCAGATGTTTTTTTTCTCTCCGTGCAAGCGCCACCAGGTATCAGAAGAAGAGATAATAAAACAGGGAGTACAGTCTTTATTTGTTTCATACGTTCCATTCATTTATTTTAAATCAGGCATTTCGTCGCGGGTCAGCACGTAATCAGTATCGAAAGCATCCTTCCACCACGCAGCATCGGCATGCTGATGCGTGGACAACTGAAAAGCCTCACTTCCGCTATCAACGGTCCGGTCATAGTCGTACCAGGGCATAAACCATACCCACTTTGCACCGGCATTCCACTGATCCGGTATTTTGGCCACACTCCCGCACTCGCTGAGTGCTGACGGCTTGTCGGGATATCGCTCCTGAAGGGTGGTAAAATCGTTTTTTATCGTTGCAGTGCCTGACTCGTTGTAGATATCTCTCCCCACCATATCCACGTAATCATCACCCGGATACCAGCCGGCATCGGTCATTTGGGAGGTCCATACCCAGATCAGGTTATCCAGCCCGTGATGGTGGGTCATCCTGTCGAACATCAGCTGCCAGAGCTTTTTGAAAGGCTCTGCACCGCCGGCACCCCACCAGAACCAGGCTGTTCCACCCGGATAGGCTCCCATATTCCCGGCAGCCTCGTGCAGGGGCCGCCAGATCACGGGTATCTGTTTATCTCTCAACAGCTTCAGATAACCCGATACCTTGTCGATATCAGCAATCATCCTTTGGTATTCTTCCGATGAGGAGTCGTTGATCTTTGCAATGTCGAACAGTGTCTCTTCCGGCCTGCTTCCCCAGTAGAAGGCATACTTCCCCGTCTCAGCGCTGTTTGCCGGTACGTTCCAGTGCCACATTGCCGAGACCAGTCCCTTTTCTTTCCACCAGTTCTCCACGACCGAGATATTACCGTAGTCGATCCAGCTGGCCGGAGAAAACGGCAGATGGATATAGTCGAAACAGTTCAGCGCGGGATACTTACCGGTATGCAGGTGAACCCATGCAGCCTCGTTGGTGTTCCAGGCCACATTGGCCATGGTGCCGGAGAGGATGGCTTTACCCTGTTGTTCTCTCATGAACAGCAACAGTTTTTCCGCCTGTGGAGAAAGACCCTCGCGTGGTGGGGCAGGTGTACGGGTAGTAAACACGAGCCTGATCTCCATGGGAATAAAGACACCGGTTGGTCCTTTGACTGTATGACCGGGCACGACCAGCGTGTAGGTTACAGCGGGCTCCAACGGGGGGACGACCAGCTTCAATTCTCCCCCGGTGCCGGGCCTGAGATCAGTAACCAACCCTCCGTTCAGGGTGATCCGGGGTGATGGGCCAAGCGTCACATTCTGGTCGAACTGCAGCAGGATCTCCATCACACCTTCGGTAACCTCCGTCTGTTTATCGGCAGGCATACTGCTCAACAGTCGCGGCGGTTCAGCCAGCGGAGGGGGGTTACTCTTTTCCGCACACGCAGTAAGAAGAATAAGAAAGAAAAGCAACACTACCCGGTATGGTTTCATGCACAAAAGCGTATTAAACAGGAGAGTATTTCACTCTCCTGTTACAAAACTGATTTTCCAAAAGCTAATTGATCTTTTCAAACCGGATATTGTCGAAACATAATCCGGAGAAGTTGATTCCCGCATCCGACCAGTTGAGGATAATACCCACTTCACCTCCCGTATTGGTTGGATTGGACAGTTTACCGCTGATTGGCAGGGTGATGGTTGCCCAGTCGTTAGCCGGGGTGGTGATGTAATTGCCTTCCACCATGAGTTGTGAGCTGACGTCCTGACCGCCTATACGGAAGAGGAATTCATAACCGCCCGTGATCAGAATAGGCTGTGTCGCTTTGATGTCAACCTTCAATACATAATCATTCGGGTTCACAGAAGGCCAGGTGAGATGATTGCAACCAAACACCCACCATCCCGGACGGGCCACCAGCGTAATATATCCATTGGCTTTGCTGCTTGCGGCATCATAAGAACCGCCCCAGTTATCCCAGTCGACAGCGTGACCCGTACTGCTGGTATCAAAGTCGTAAATCATCACCGTGTTGGCCGTAATAGGATCCCGGCCGCTGACGGTGACAGGCACTGTCACCGTCTTGCCTGCAAAGGTGATCAGCTGCACATTGTTCAATCCCCTCAGCGCATCCTCCGGCACATATACCTCAAGCAGGGTGGCGCTGCGTACACCAAAACCGGTGGCCTTGATTCCATCCTGGAACATCACTGTCTCTACCAGGTTCAGCTTCGTTCCCTGCAGCACCAGTAATGCGCCCGGTTTGACGGCATCCGGCACGGATGTAACCACGGGAATATCTGCCGGTGTAACTGTCAGAGACACCGGTGACATCACCTCTGTGCCGTTCACGGTGACAAAGGTAACGTTGCCACTGGTGGCATCAGTCGGTACAGTAACCACCAGGGAGGTCTCTGAAACGGGTTCCACCGACACCGCTTTCTGGGCTGTGGGGAATAGTATCTGTCGGATCAGGCCCAGGTTGGTACCGGTGATCGTCACAGCTGTTCCCGCCATCACCGTTTCGGGCGTGATGGAGGCAATCACCGGCTTCATGTAGGTGAAAGCAGGAGTATCAACCGTTTTCCCTGAAAGGGTCTGCAGGGTAGCTGTCGTGGCGGATGCCTCATCAGGCACTACCACCGTCAGGGAGGTAGCTGTCTGCAGGGTCACCTCGGCCTCCAGTGTCCCAAACATCACTGCTGATGCCAGATCCATGTCTTTTCCCGTCAGGGTGAGCGTACCGCCGTTCCTGATGGTTGTGGAGGAGAGGCTGATCGCGGAAGGAACCACCGTGACAAGGGTGGCAGCACTCGATACCTCCACTCCCGATTTCGCGATCAGTATCACCGTGCTGTCCTGCGCATCGGCAGGTACAGCCACCCTGATCTCCGTCAGTGCTTCGTTCAGGTTAAACGCTGTCACCACCTTTTCTCCTCCGAATTTGATGGCAGCCACCAAGTCGAAATTCTTACCTGATATGGTTAATTCATCTCCCGGCCGGATCAGTCCGGGTGCCAGTGAAGTGATTGCAGGGAGTACCACCTGTACCGGATCCTGAGAGTAAACCTCGATGGGAATCTCTTCACCGTTGGAGATGATGATCTTCCCCGTCTGTGCTTCTGCGGGAACCACCACCTCGAGCTTTTTCCTCGTCTGCCCGGGCAGGAAATCATCAGCCTCTACCAGCACACCATCGAAGAAGATCACTTGCCGGATCAGGTTGAGGTAATCACCCTCAATGGTCAGTGTCTGTCCCGCCTTCACCGTGGATGGCGTCACCTTGCTGATCAGGATGGGCTCTGAAAAGGTAAGCGGGGTGATGGTTTTGATCTCGCCCTCGCCTGTTAACAGGGTCACGATCCCTACGCCTGCCTCCTGTGGTATCATCACCCTGATCTCCAGGTCATTTACCGTGATTATCTCAGTCACCTCTACCGTGCCGCCGGTGAGTCCGGGGAACACCACCGCAGTGACCTCACCCAGGTTCATCCCGATAAATCGCAATTCACCTCCGCGGAGGGCCGGTGAAGGGCCGAAAGATTGAAGCACCGGGTCACCGTTCACCTCCTCTTTCTCGCATGATGGCAGCAGGAACAGGCCAAGCAACAGGGCCAATACTGCATACCGTGACCATCTGTATTTTATTGTTTGCATAATGCTCTTTTTTTTTGTGTATTTATTCATTCGGAACAACTCTGATATTGTCAATACAGATGTAAGGTGTACAAGCTGTACCTGTGATACCGCCATGATAGACGAAGAAGGTGAGTCCGCCGTAGTTTCCTGCGGGAGCCATCTCCAGCGTAGCACCGGTATGGTCGTACTTGAATTCGGTCAGCGGCACGGACACAGTCACCCATCCTTCTGTCAGATAGGATCCGGTTTTTTCCCACGGCCGCCAGAGCCCTCTGGGCGTTGTGCCGTTGGCGATATACCCGTTGGTGTCGCGTGTGGACCAGGGTGTGAAGATCATCTGCAGGGCCAGTGATGACCAGGGCTGTGTGACATTGACCTCAAACTTAAGGGTAGAGTTCGAGGGAGCCGTCGGAAAGAGGTCTCCCTGCGGCCTTCCGTTGGCCGATCCCCAGAGGTTGAAGGAGAAGTTATCCTCAGCCCAGTCTTTCGTCGGGTCGCCATCCAATGGTCCGGTGAAGTAGACATAGTTGCCGCTGATGCCGTCGGGATCGCTGTTCTTGATCTTGCCTGAACGCCATCCGCCACTGGCATTGAGGTTGTCCCAGTCGAGGATCATCCCACGGTCATCCCTGAACTGGAAGCGGGAGCGTCCTGTTCCGTAGATCGATTTCACATTCAGGTATCCTTTCTGTGAACCGGCAGGAATGCGGAAGGTCACCTTCGTCTTCTCGATGCCGATGATCTCCGACACCGGTATGTTACCCGCCATGGTGATGGTAAGCGGCACATTCGGATCATCGATAAAGTAATCGCCGTAGAGCACCGCCACGTCACCATCGTGCGCGTATTCGCAGGAGATAGCCGACACCACAGGGCTGGGCACCTGCACTCCGAAGTCGTAGGTGAGGGTATCATTGTCCTTCGTGATCATATAAATCTTGTCGGTCACCACCCCGGGGATCTCTTTGGGTATCGTCACAAAGAGATTGTGATCGGTGATGAAACTGGAATTGAGCAACGCCTTCCTGTCGTTGAACCACATCTCGCGGATGCTGGTCAGGTTTTTCCCCACCAGCACGATGGTATTGTCCATGAAAGCTTTCACCAGGAGCGAGTCGGCCGACGTGGGTGCAGGCACCCTCACATAGAATACCTCAGGTGTGCCCTCTGTCAGCTCAAATTTATCGGGGTTGTCGTCGCACGCCTGGAAACCCATCGTGATGATGGCCGTCAGCACAGCGATCAGTGACCATCCCAGTCTGTCTTTTAGTTTCTGTTTCATAACATTATTTCCTCCTGATTAATATTGAATGGTCGATAAGTCAAACTCTACCGGATCCAGCAAAAGATTGGGATTCATTGTCAGATCGGTATCGGGAAAGGGAAGCTCGAAGTGCTGATCCGTCACGTTGGGGATGTTGGGGTTGGTGTCGTAATAAGTCACCTCCGTATCGAGCACACCGGTACGGTAATACGTTCCCAATCCGTTATACTGGCTCCTTTTCTGTGCCTTGATCTCAGCGATAGCCTTTGCCGGCTCATAGTAGTGCCACCGCACATAGTCGTACCAGCGGTCGCCCTCGCAGGCAAGTTCGAGCCGTCGTTCCTTCCATATATCGTTCCAGGTGATGGATGTCTTCGGTTCGTAACCCTGTACCGAGCGTCCTCTGACATCGTTGTAAGCCTTCAGCGCCTTCGCATCGGAGGTGGAGGTGTTGTTTCCCATCACCGCCTCGGCATAGATCAGATAGATATCAGAGAGACGCAGCAGATGGGTGCTCAGGCTGGTAGCCATGCGTGCCATGGCATGACCGATACCGATCTGATGGTCGTTGTCATTACCCACCAGATGTTTCACACTGTTGGCACCGACAGGACTCTGATATTCCATGTCTATCACGGCAAACTGGGTATAGTCGAAACCGCCCTTGTCAACCCAGAAATAATCATACATATCACCCACCATCATCATGGTGGCCTTGCGTCTTGCATCCACGTTGTTGCGGGTGAGACTCAGGGCGTTCTCACCGAAAGCCTGTTGCAAATCGACCGAAGGTCCGGCATAACCACCCCAGGTAGCACCGTACTCGTCGAAGCCGGTAATACCGAGGTCCGACTGCAGGGTGTTCTGTGAGGTCCACTGGTTGGAGACCACCCAGTGCCATGCCAGCAGGCTCTCTTCGCTGAAGTTGTTCTTCAGGCGGAAAACATCAGCATACACAGGCAGGAGAGAACGTCCGCTTTCATCGATCACCTTCTTCGCATAATCGGCAGCCTTGTCCAGATCGGGCTGATTGCGTGTCCCGTTCATGTCGTAACCCGCTTTGGTCAGGTAAACCTTCGAAAGAAGCCCGTAGGCTGAATATCGGTCGATACGTCCCGGAGCGTTCTCTTCCGGCAGCCACTCGATTGCCTTCTCCAGGGTCATGATGATGTAGTCATAGACATTGGGAATGGTTGCCTTGAATATCTGGTTATAGTTTCCTGCCGAAATTTCAGCCGAGTTGTTGTGGATGATGGGTACTGCGCCAAACGTGCGTACCAGGTAGAAATAGGTCATCGCCTTCCATACCAGTGCTTCACCTTTGACCGTCTTCCTGGCAAATTCACTTACATTGGGTCCCGCCTTCAGGTCGATGTTCTCAATGATCCCGTTGCAGTAAGCGTTTACCGACCAGAGTGATGCCGACATGTTCACCAGATCCTGGTCCGTGGAGTTGATCGTGAAGGTGAGATAGGGAGATGATCCCCAGTAATAGTTGCCTGAGAGCACCTCTCCCACCTTGAAGAAACCTCTCTGAAAATCATACCATGGTGAGTTGTAGACCGGGTTCACTGCCTGAAAGCACTGTTCATCGGTCTGGTAAAAGCTGTCCACCGTATAGTTATCCTCGGTGGGGCGTTCCAGGAAATCCTCGCAGGAAGCCACCAACAGAAAGAAGACGGTAGATAGAATGGTTTTTGTAACGATACTATATTTTTTCATATGTGTAACTTATTGAGGGTGATTAAAACGAGAGACTCAGCCCAAACGAGTATACCTGGGGTGAGGGATAACGTCCGTTATCCAACCCGAAAACATACTGGCTGGTGGTGCTGGCTCCTACTTCAGGATCATATCCGGTGTAGCTGGTAAATGTATAGAGATTCTGAATATTGGCATACACCCGTATGTTCTCAACCATCCATCTTCTTGACACCGAAGAGGGCAGGGTGTATCCCAGGGTGATATTTCTGATTCTCAGGTATGATCCATCCTCAATGTAGCGGTCGCTGATGCGGTCGTTATCGTTCGGGTCGTTCACGATCGCCCGCGGTATGCCGGTATCAGGATTGGTGACCTTCACATTGCCGATATCGTCCATCCACTGATACACCGTCGTTCCATTGTAGTCGACGGGATAACTCTTGTTCGGATCTATCGCCACCAGGTTGGCACGTTGGGTCACAATCCTGAGCTGGTTGTTCCAGGCATCTCTCATGCTGGAGAGATTGATGGAGCTGTAGTTAAGCACTTTATTGCCATAGGTCCCGTTGAGGAAAAGAGAGAGATCCACATTCCCGTAACGGAAGGTGTTGGTCATGCCGAAGGTGAACTTGGGCAGCGGTGAGCCTATATTGGTGCGGTCGTAGGTGTCGATGAGACCGTCGGGCACACCTTCGGGGCCGCTCAGATCCTCAAACTTCAGGTCGCCAACCCAGGCAGTGTTGTAACGGTTAAAGACGCCGTTCGAGGGGTATTTCTCGGCTTTGGGAGAGTTCTGCAGATCCTCCAGATCCTGATAGACACCGGCCACCTTGTAGCCGTAGAAGTTATAGAGTGGTTCACCCACATTGCTGATGGAGACCACATCGCTCCACTGTCCGTAACCCTCGATATGTACCGCATCGGTACCGTCGAGCGCCACCAGTTTATTCTTGTTGAAAGACAGTTGAAATTCGGTATCCCAGGTAAGATCACCGGTCAGATTGTGTGTGGAGAGGGTGAACTCAAGACCTTTGTTGTTGATGGTACCGTAATTACCATAGGGCGCGGCCAGTGCCGAGGAGCCATTGCCGCGGGTACCCATGTAGGAGGGCAGCTGCAGCGGCATCAGCATATCTCTCGACGTCTTGTCATATGCATCCACCACCAGCCCGATGCGGTTGTTGAGGAAACTGAGGTCCAGCCCCAGGTTCCACTGCTCCTGTGTCTCCCATTTGATATAGGGATTGGCAATGTTGGACTGCCGGTATCCGAGGCCCAGGCCGGAGGGCATCCTTGAAATGGCGGCACCCCAGCGGTAACCGCCGATGTTGGCGTTGCCGGTCTGTCCCCAGCCTATGCGGAGCTTGCCATTGCTGACCACTTCACCGAGGGATTCAAAGAACGATTCGTTGGTAAAACGCCAGGAAGCAGCCAGGGCGTGGAATCCCGCCCATCGGTTTTTCGGCCCGAAATTGGAGGAGCCGTCGCGACGATAGGTGTAGGTACCCATATAACGGTCATCGTAGTTATAGGTGGCACGTCCGAAGAAGGAGGCCATCGCGGAGCTACCGAAGCCGGAACTGATCAGCGGATCGGTACCCAGGCTGGGGTTATGGATGTCGTTGGAAGGGAGTGCCGAAGCCGTTACGCTCTGGTATTCATAGCTCGATTCCCACATCTCCTGGCCAAGCATCACCGTATAGCCGTGTTTCTCCTGATTACCGCTGTAGGTAAGGTAGTTCTTCAGCTGCCAGAAGAGGTTGTCGTTTTTCTGGATGGAGCTCATGTTTTTATCTCTGCTCCAGTTGCCATAAGTCACTGCCGGCTCGAAACGTTCACCGCGGGAGCTGCCGATATCGAAGCCCAGCTCTGAATGCCATACCAGATTGGTGACAGGGGTAATGTCAGCGAAGATGCTTCCGTTCAGTTTGTTTCTTCCCAACAGGATATCTTCGTCGAGCACCATCGCGATCGGATTGATGCGTGTGTACCCTTCCCTGATCACAGAGGCGTAGTTGCCGTCCAGATCATAAATAGGTATATCGGGAGGGGTAAGCAACGAATAGTTGATCACCCCTTCTTCACTGTCAGCCAGCCCCAGACGCTCGTCGGTCCGCGAATACATGGCATTGAAGCCAAGCTTGAACCACCTCTTCAGCTGCGCATCCAGATTGGATCGGAAAGAGTAACGTTTGAACTCGGTGCCGATAATCGTTCCATCTTGCGACATGAACGATCCGGAAACGAAGTAGCGAACCATTTCGGTCCCTCCCTGTGCCGAAATCTGATGCTGATGCACCGGCGCCCGGCGGAAGACCGCATTCTGCCAGTTGGTACCGGCACCCAGCAGGGAGGGGTCGGCAAACTCGGGACGGTTGTCTGAAAGGGATACCTGGTTGCTAAACTCGGCGAACTCCCTCAGATTCATCATGTCGACGCGTACCGGCTGGCGTTGAATACCATACATCCCTTCATAGGAGAACTTGGCGGCACCCGCCTGTCCGCGCTTGGTGGTGATCAGCACCACCCCGTTGGCACCCTGCGCACCATAGATGGCTGTTGCCGATGCATCTTTCAGTATCTCCATCGATAGGATATCGGCGGGGTTGATGGAAGAGAGAGGCGAGATGGTGGAGATGGGACTGTTACCCAGCGCATCACCCAGCCCAAAGTCGGCACCGCTGCTGCCGCCACCCTGCACGATCACCCCGTCGATCACGTAGAGCGGCTCGGCGTCGGCGTTGATGGTGGATTGTCCTCTCACGCGGATGGAAACCGAAGAACCGGGAGCACCCGAGGTCATCATGGAGGTGACCCCTGCCGCGCGTCCCTGCAGCGCCTGGTCCAGGTTGGTGATGACCGATCCCTTGATGGCATCCTCACCCACCGTGACCGATGCACCGGAGATATCGCTTTTTTTCATGGTACCATATCCCACGACCACTACTTCCTCAAGCAGCTCGCTATCCTCGCTCATCTCCAGGGTTAGTGTGGTGCGGTTTCCCACGATCACCTCCATCGTTTTATACCCGATACTGGAGAAAACCAGTACAGGATTAATGGTAGTGAGGTTCAACGAGAAGCGGCCGTCGATATCGGTGACCGTACCATTGGTCGTCCCTTTTTCCATGATATTGGCACCAATCATGGCAGATTTATCCCCGCTGTCGACGACAGTACCGGTCACCCTGCGTTGCTGTGCCATCAATTGAAAGCTCATTATCAGAGCCATACATAACACAATAATGTTTTTCATATAAAACCAGTTATCATTAAAAAAAATTACATTTTTGTTACAAATGTAAAGGGAAGCAGGGCAAGATTCAAATATTATATTATCTTATATTAATACTTTTTTAATCTGAATAACGGGCTCTTCAGTCAGGAAAAATAGGCCATGCACTAATATACATTGCATTATAGATTTGATTGTTAAGAAGGAAAAAGGAAAGAAAACCCAATGAATGATAATATATTCAAAAGTGATGGTTTTTTGACGAAATGGCCCGGAAAACGGAAAAAATGCAGATGAGGATAGCGAATAAGTGATTAAATAATAATTTTCGTTTTTCGGTAGTTCTCACGGAATGCCTTCGGGGAACACTCTTTTCTTTTTTTGAAGATCCGGTTGAAATTGGACAGGTTATTAAAGCCACAATCGTAACATATCTCGGCGATGGAGTTGGTGGTATCCACCAATAGCCGCGTGGCTGCCCCCAGACGGATATCAATGATATAATCCGACACCGTTTTTCCGGTGCGCAACTTGAAAAAACGACTCAGCGCCACGGGAGTCATCCCTATCATGTGTGCCAGCTCTTCGAGACGGATTTCCTCCTTATAATGGTGGGTGATGTACTCGTATATCTTCCGCACACGGCGGCTGTCGGTATTTTCGTCGATATGTGCGAATGAAGTGCTCGCCAGGGTGCGATAGTTGTCGCACAGGGAGAGTTCATAGAGGATGGTCAGTAACTTGATGACGGCATGAAATCCCTTTTGCTCGGCAGAAAGAGAGTCAAGTAACGGATAAACCTTCATGATGGTTTCCATGGGGAAGTTC
>Ga0209347_1004687_pt1 | contig 13911 bp, 13 predicted proteins | sample AutmiccommuBRH23_FD_187382 | JGI IMG/M metagenome (GOLD analysis project Ga0209347, IMG submission 187382) | Deep subsurface microbial communities from Mt. Terri, Switzerland - Autotrophic microbial communities BRH/23 (SPAdes) (version 2) | ecosystem: Environmental > Aquatic > Deep subsurface >... | reverse complement strand
CGTGACTTAACGGGTTTTTAGGGTGGAGATGAATAAAGCCCTTGTTGTACAAGGATTTTAAGGTTGTTTCTGCTGAATTGGTAGCAAATTACATTGAAAAATTTTGTTAATAAATTATAACTTTTTACCCAGAGCCTTAAGGCTACCGCATTAGCCCTTTTAAAACATCGTCCGGCTCTTGCTTTAGTTTTTTCCTCAATCCGTTCCTGTATATATCATAATATCTGTGGGCCGACAGCTGGTCATTGGCTGAAAGCAGGGCTTCGATCAGCCTGTAATTCAGCTCCCTGTGCAGGGGTTCATGCATTAGTCCCGCTTTCATCCACTCCACGGTTTTTTTGTGGCTGCCGGCGGCTTTGTAAAATCCCGACAATTCTATCAGCAGGCTGAAGTATTGATCTTTAAGCATCTGCCGGCTTCTCTCCGCCCATGCGTATTCCTTGCCCGAAAGATAGCTTCCGGTATAGAGCGCCGCGGCCTCTTCAAATTTCAGCGCATTATCGGGGCTGGCGGCTCCGTCCCCCGACGCGAGAGCATGGAATTGGCAGTAGTCGCAGGTTATACTTGCGGTTTCGATTCTGTAGCTTCCCCTGTCATGCTCTATGGGGACCTGAACTCCGTGCCTCAGCAAAGCTTTTTTCATATAATGAAGGGTTGTATTAAAGTGTATAAGCGCCCTGTCTCCTTCATATTCCTCCCACAGGCAGTCTATTATTTGGCTTCTGCCTACAAAGCTTCCCCTCCTGTCAATTAAAAGCGCCAAAAGCTCCTCCGCTTTTTCGGTGCGGAATTTCACTTCTTCGCTCCCAATTGTCACCCTGAATTTGCCAAAGCAGCGTACCGTCAGCCCGGCATAATTCATTCCGATATTTTTCTCTTCAATAATCCTGTCAAGGGTTTCCCTCAGCCTGTCAGCAGACACGGGCTTCAAAAGATAATCGAGGGCGTTCAGGCGGAAGGCTTCAACCGCGTACTGGTTGTATGCCGTCACAAAAACAATGGCAATCTTCCCTTGCAGGTCGGTGATGCGGTTGGATAGGTCGATGCCATCCATATCCGGCATCTCTATATCCAAAAAGGAGACGTCTATTCTGTTTGTCTTCAGAAACTCCAGCGCTTTCAGCGGCTCTGTGAACTTTCCCTTTATCTCCACCATGCCGCTGTTGTGCAGCATCTTCTCCAGCTTATCAACCGACGGCTGTTCATCATCCACAATGATTGCCCTGATCAATTGAATTCACCTCCGGCGACAACATAAACATAACCCTGGTGCCCTTTCCCGGCTCGCTTTCTATTATAAGGCCTTTCCCAAAAAGCTTCCTGAGCCTTCTGTCTATATTTCGCAGCCCCACTCCATGGCCTGTATCAGGCGATAAAACCATCTCAAGCCTATCCGGCGGGATTCCGGTACCATCATCCGACACTGAAACCAGTAAACCCTCCGCTGTATTTTTAACCGATATTACAACGGTGCCGCCACCCCCTTTTTTTCTTAAACCATGGCGAATGGCATTTTCAACCAGTGGCTGTATGGAAAGGGAGGGTATGGAGGCCTTTATTGTGGCATCAATATTGAACTCTACTTTCAGCTTACTGCCGAAACGAGCCTTTTCAATCTCCACATAGGAGTTCACCAGGCTGATCTCCCTTTCAACCGGCACATACATCTCAAGGTTTTTAAAATCAAAACTCTGCCGCAGGTAATTGGAAAAGTCGTCGATAAGCTTCCGGGCATGCACGGGGTCGGTATCACAGAAGGAGGAGATGGTATTCAGTGTGTTGTACAGGAAGTGGGGTTTTATCTGTGCCTGCATTAAGGCCACTTCCGCAGCCAGGGACCTGTCCACCGATGTCTTAAGATTTACCAGGGTTTTGACCCTGGCCAGAAGTTCCTCCGGCTCAAAAGGCTTGGAAAGGTAATCGTTGGCTCCTGCCTCAAAGCCTATCACAATGTCCTCGGTAGTAGCCTTGGCTGTCAGCATCAGCACCGGCAGGTCGAAACTTGATTTGTTCTCCCTGATCTTCCGGCATACCTCATAGCCCGACATTTCCGGCATCATAACGTCCAGTACCACCAGTGAGCAGTCCTGCCGCCTTGTTGTTACCTCCAGGGCGGCCTTGCCGCTGTTTACAGCAGTAACGGCATATCCCCCGATTTTAAGTATGGCCGCGGAGGACTGCAGGCTGACGGCATCGTCGTCCACCAAAAGGACATGCGCACCGTCTCCTTCTTTTTCTATTATTGCAGGTTGTTCCTCAATAGCTGACACGGCCAATTCGGGCATCGGCACGGCAGGTTCTTTTTCTTCGGGGAAGGCTGCGGCTGCCGGCAGCGTGAAATAGAAAGCTGACCCGGAGCCGATTTGGGATTGGACCCGGATATTGCCTCCCTGTAATTCCACCAGCTGTTTGGTGATGGAAAGCCCCAGCCCCGTGCCTCCGTGCCTGCGCGTAAGTGAAGTGTCCACCTGCTCAAAGGATTTAAATATGTCTTCCAGCCTGTCCTCCGGAATGCCTTCTCCGGTGTCGCTCACGCAAATCTCCAGCATGTTTCCGGATTTCCTGGCCGAAACCTTCACATGGCCCCTGGCAGTGAATTTTATCGCGTTGCCTATAAGGTTGTACAATATCTGCACAACCCGGTTTTCATCCGCCATAACAGGAGGAAGCCCCATGGGAATGTCGGCAATAACATCATATTCCTTTGATTTGCTTAGTTGTTTAAAAACATTTACAACGGTCTGAATCAGGCTATCCAGCCGTACCGGCCTTATGTTGAGCCTGATATCCCCATGTCTCAGCTTTGAATAATCCAGTATGTCATTCACCAGGTTGGCAAGTCTACGGCAACTGCTTGCTATGATGGACAGATTCTGACTTTGAGTGTCGCTTAACTGGCCTTCACTTCCCCTCAGCAGGGACTCGGTGATGCCGAGTATGCCGCTTAAGGGGGTACGCAGCTCATGGGAGGTGTTGGCCAGAAATTCATCTTTGATTTTATCCAGCTTCAAAAGCTTCTGCGACAGTGCGCTGACATTACTGAAGGCCTCCGAAAACCTTCGCGCCAGGACAAAGGACTGCATAAACAGCAGGAGAAATAAGCCAATGGGCACAAGTTCACCAAAATCACTGAGGATAAGATTATTCTGGTACAATACGTCATGCACTCCGCCTGCTATGACCGGCAGTGTTCCCAGCAGCACGAGAAGGGAGTCTTTCCTGCCTTTAACAAAGGCCGAACTTACACAAACTATTGCATAAAGGCCTATCACTACAGCTGTCACTTCAATGATGTAGGACAGTCTTGTGTAAAAGGAAACGGGGGTTGCCAAAAACAGCAGCGTCATTGCCGCCCCGTAAGCAGTAGCCGCTTTCAGCATTTTCCTGGAGGTTTCTTCAGGAAACAGCTCTCCAATCAAAAGAGCGGCAAAAACAGAAAACCAGCACAATGTAATATAGTCAATGGCTACTATTGCGTTAAAGCTTATAAAAGGAATCAGGCTTTTGATCAGATATTCTCCGTATACCAGCGTCCGGCATACAAACATAACACACATTAATACCAAAAACAGGCTGCTCCTGTCCTCCCGCCGCAGCAGAAAAATGCTCAGGTAGTAGAGCGCCATTACAGACAGTGCGCCAGATAAGAGTAAATCCTTGTAGAGAATCACCCTGTCCATTTTCCGGATCTGTTCCGGAGTGCCCATGTTGATGGTGTACCACATGCCTCCCCTGGCATAAGCAAAATTGGCTACATGGATAATCAGCTCAAAGCTGGTTTCAGCCGGCGTAAACTCCACCACTCTTGGCTGGTATTCGGGCCAATACTGCTCCCGGCTTGTACCAACCTTACCATTGGAGGAAATAATAAGGTCGTCGATATATAATTCATAGGCTGTTGAAAAAGTCGGGATCCGCATTGACAGCGGCATGCCTTTCGGAGCGTTGACCACTTTGAGCCGGTATGTGGCATAGCCGAAGCCGGGAAGATTTTTTCCCTGAAGCCTGTATCCGTTCCAAACCCCGGGCGCAGCAATAACATCGGGTATCCGGCTGCCGTTTACAATTTCCCGGTAGGTCAGGAACCTGTCCCAGTAAAAATACCATTCGCCGCTCAGGCTCAAAGGTCCGTCCCGGTCTATATTCCAGCCGTGCAGATCCAGTGTGCCGTTCACAGGACTTATCCGGTAAACGCTTTGCTTTGAAAAGATAAATATGCAAATAAGAATAACTGCTAAAGCAACCACACTGGATAGCAGCAGTAGCAAACGTTTATTACCTGTTGTTCCCTTCATCATGTCTCTTCTCTCAATATGATTAGTATCATTGACTATCAGCAGGCAATACGATCACATATATTTTTACATATTTCTACTACATATACCTATTACCTCCACATTTATTGGGATATTTATCGTCATATTATTACAAATACCACATTAATTAAACAGGAGTTTTTGACACCCTGCCATAAACGAAGAAGGGGCCAGCTCACTGATTCCCCTTTTTTAATGACGGTATACGTGTTGTTTATCTGACAGAATACCCCAGATTGTGCTATACTTCTATTTAGCGCCACACCGGTGCCCAATAATACGTGCCGGATATTTTTTATTTTAAGAGGTCTTTGCCAATGTCGTCCTTGAGCGGAATGTCAGCCGCAGCAACAAAGGAAAGAATTCCCGAGCTGGACATATTGAGGGGACTGGCCTTCCTGGCAGTGGTATTTCAGCACTCCCTGGGCTACTACGCGCAGTCTCCGGATATCCGGCCGGCCGAGGCCGCCGTGCTGGGGATGATACTGCACTTCACCAAGTTCGCGGTGCCCGCCTTTGTATTTGTGACCGGCGCCACCCTTTTCTATAACTACTACGACAGGCTGAACTACCCTTCCTTTATTAAAAAGAGAGCCCTTGATATACTGGCGCCCTATCTTATATGGACCTGTATATATGAGATCCACTTTAACGGACTACCCCATATAAGCGCCGTCTGGCTTAAAGAATTTGGCAAGACGGTGCTTTCGGGCAGTGAAATATACCACCTCTGGTTTGTGATCATGATTTTCCAGTTTTACCTGGCCTACCCTTTACTGCTGTACTCCTTTAAAAAGGCGAGGGGGATGTTGTCCTCCAGACCCCGGACGGTTTCGGCGGTTATTCTTCTGGCCGGAGGCTACGCCTGGCTGATGTGGGTTTCACACAGCTACATACCGCAGGAAAACCTGCACCTGCCCTCTTCACTCTGGCAGGCACTTTTTATAGACTACCGGGACAGAAATTTTCTCTTTTTTATATTTTATTTTATTATGGGCGGGCTGGCCGGAGCCGGAATAATGAAATGGCGGTTCTTCGTCAGCCGGTCAGTAAGCTGGAACAGTTTCCTTTTTGCAGCCCTATACGTGTGGATAGGGTACGAGCTGCTGGCCGGAGGCTTAGGCGGAAGGATAGATTTTAACTGCTCCACCCCCTTAAAGCCATCCATGTTCTTTTACACGGTATCGGAAATACTACTGGTCTATGGCCTGGCCATGACAATATCAGGGAGGGTATCCTACCTCCGCAGCTTTTTAGCCTTTACCGGCAAGTATTCATACGGCGCCTACCTTTCCCACGCCCTGGCGCTTAAGTATGCAGTCAGTGAATTAGGCGCTATCCTTCCCGCCGGGCACATTGTGCTGTCCAGTGTTCTGGCCTTTGTTCTATGCGCGCTGGGCTCTCTGGCGCTCACCTTCTTAATAGGCTTCCTTCCCTACGGAAAACTGGTTATAGGCCCTTACCAGCGGCCAGCGGGAAAGGTGCTTCTGCCCGGAAACCCTCCTAGCGTTAAAAAGGCCGGCTGACCCGGCCCGGCAAGAGCGGCTAGCCGTCAGCTATCAGCAGTCAGCAGTCAGTAATCAGACCCCCGGGCCGCCTAATACGGCCCCCAAAAGAAGATGAAATTGGGTTCTTTTTAAACCACAGAGCACACAAGGACACAGAGGTTTTAAGCCCTGCTTGAATGTTTTAAAAGGTTTTTAAAATGGGTTGGGCGGTAGAATATGTTTACTGGTTGACTGATAACTGATGGCTGACGGCTGACAGCTATTACTAAATAAAGCCGCCTGTCCCCGGAACATTATTAGCCCATTAACCGTCTCTTATTTCAGGAGGTGTTTTTGTGGGCAGAAAAATTTTCAGCCTGCTGGCGGTCTTTATTCTACTGATTGGTTTAATGGCCGGCTGCGGCAAAAAAGAGAATAAAGCCGCAGATGTTCCGGACGGGAAAAATCCGGCGGCTCAAAATGGCAGTGCCAATTCGGGACAGGAGAGCACGGCCCAGGAGAAATCCGGAAGCGGGATATATAACGGTCAGATTGACAATAACTCGGTGGAGATACGGTTTAGCGGGGAGGATAAAGCCTTCAGGCTTTCCGAGGAGGTCAAACCCGGCATTGAGGGCAATGCCCTTAAGAGCGGAGACAATGTATCCTTTAAATACTATGAAGACCAGTACGGCCGGCTGGTCATAACCAGCCTGGCCAAGGCGTTAAAGGGTTGATTAGGGCATAGTATCAGGCAAAAGGCGCACCATTTGACATTGCAGCTGGTGCGCCTTTTATTAAGGGCCTATAGGACTTTTCTCCCATTCAATATAGGGCCATAAACCCATTCCCCCAGTGGCCCTGTTCTCATATAATTAATATTCGGTAGTAAAAAAATACTACCGGGCAAACCTACCGAAAGGTAGTGACGCAAAGCTAGAGGGTCTAAGGGCGTTTTGCGCGGTCTATGACAGCCAGTTGCTCCCGGTGCAGGATAAGCTGCTTGACATGACCCTCCTTATATATTAAGGAGGCTTTTTGTGTATAACGGAAATGCTATTTTAGTCGCAGATAACGATCCACAAGCCAGATATAATTTAAAATTATGTTTATGGCAGCTTGACTGCACGGTTCATGAAACTGAGAACGAGAACGAGGTAATCACCTTTATTGTAACTCAGAGTCCAAAAACTGTATTTATCTCCCTGGAATTCACCAAAACCAATAACTTTTATTTACTGCATAAGATTAAGGAATTGAGTGACTGCTCATTAATTGTGTATGCAGATGGATTTACCAGAGAGGATTTAATGTGTTGTATAGACGCCTCAGTCAATGACGTCCTGCTTAACCCGTGTACCCAGTTAGATCGGCTGCGAAGGATTGTTGCTTTATAATATGCGGCATTATGGCTAAATCATTTTTCCGGATGTGACAGCTTCTGCAGATCGGGGTTCTTTCCTATGGCCACCAGTATGTCACCTTCGGCTATAATCTCCTCGGCCCTGGGAGAAACCAATATCTCCTCGCCCCTTTTTACAGCCAGTATGGTAACTCTAAATCTCCTCCTGACATCAATTTCCACCAGGTTTTTACCCACAAATTGGCCGGGAGCCTTTATCTCCATTATACTGTGGTCTTTGGAAAGGTATATCTGGTCCAGTATGCCCTCCGAGACAAGTATGTTGGCCAGCCTCCTGCCCATATCCCTTTCCGGAAATATAACCGAGGCCCCTATCTTTTCCAGCACCTTGCCGTGCAGGTAGTTCTTGGCCTTGGCCACAACTTTTTCAACGCCTATTTCCTTTAAAAGAATGGTGGTCAGTATACTGGACTGCATGTCCTCACCTATAGATACTATAACGGTGTCAAAGTTACTCATCCCCAGTGACTTCAGGGTCTGCTCGTCCATAGCGTCAGCCTGAACCGCATGAGTGGCCTGGTCCGCCACGTCATTTACCCGTTCTTCATCACTGTCTATGGCCAAAACCTCATAGCCCATATTGGTCAGTTCCTCTATAAGGCTGACACCAAACTGACCCAGACCTATTACCGCAAATTGTTTTTTCATCGGCTAAAACCTCCGTTACTTATTCCGGCCTTAATACCTAGCCGACAATAACTCTTTCCTTTACAAAATGGTAACCGCTATCCTTTTTGGGTTTTCTAAAGAGAAGAAGGAGTGATATTAAACCAATTCGCCCTATAAACATAAGGATAATAATTATGATCTTCCCCATTGAGCTTAATTTATCTGTAATACCCATAGACAGTCCGGTTGTACCGAAGGCTGAACAGGCTTCGAAAATTATCTCGGCGGTTGAAAAAGGCTCACTGCCCAGAAGTAAAATTACTGAGGTAAAGACAAGCACTATAGCTACTATAAATACTGAAAAAGCCCTTGCTATATCGCTGTCAAAAAGCTCCCGCTGGAATATCCTTACGGTGCTGCGCCCCTTCAAAGACGATACCATGCTGAGTATTATCACTGCGAAGGTGGTGGTTCTTATACCTCCCCCACAGCTGCTGGGAGACCCGCCTATAAACATAAGCAGGCAGAAAAACAAAAGAGTGGCCTCACCAAAAGCACTTACATCAAAGGAACTGAACCCCCCGCTCCGTGTATTAAGGGAGTTAAACAGAGCCACGGCAGCCTTCTGGTGCCAGGGCAGGCCCGACAGTGGGCCATTCATTTCATACAATAAGATTAAGATAAAGCCGGCCAGCATCAGCAGGCCAAAAGTAACGGTGGTAAGTTTTGTATACAGGGAAAACCTGAATGATCTGGCGTTCCGGCGGGCCTTTATATAATCATGAAGCTCAAGCAGCACGGGAAAGCCTATGGCGCCAGCCATTAGCAAAACGCCAATAATGAACTGTATAACATAGTCTCCACTGTACTCCCAAAGGCTATTGCCAAACAGGTCAAACCCGGCATTGGTAAACCCCGATACACTGTGAAAGAGTCCGCTGCCAAGGGCGTTTAAAATGGGCATATCATAGTAAGCCCAAAAATACGCCGACAGAATGACCGTACCTATAAGTTCAAAAGCTATGGCCATTTTAAAAATGAAAAGCATCAGATAAACCATACCCTGCATGGAGGTCTGATTCTGGTCTGCCATAATCATCATCCGATTGCGGAGATTAACCTGATTCCCTACAAGAACATACAAAAGGGTTCCCAGGGTCATAATGCCTATACCGCCTATTTGTAAAAGAAAAACCAGTATTGCCCGGCCAAACAGGCTAAATGTATCAGTAGTGCTTACAACGGTCAGCCCTGTAACACTTATGGCGCTGGTGGCTGTAAAAAGGGCGTCGATAGGGCTCAGCCGGACCCCGGAATTAAGCGAAGCCGGTAAGCTCAGCAGCACCGTACCTATAATTACAAATAAAAAATAACCAAATACAATCAACTGTACCGGGGTAAGAAAAAATACAGATTTATTTTTTCTTACATCCCAAAACTTCTTATTCAAAAAAACCTCCCGCAGCCGGCTGAATGGTTTTCCCTTATTATCTGCCAACCAGGGGCCCGTACAGATCGGGCCGCCTGCTTTCCAGGAAGAAGCTATCCTTCATGGATTTTGATTTTTTCATCCGCACGGTATTGATAAGGCCGGCATCCAGGTCAGCCACCAGCATTCCCTCAGTGCCTTCAAAGCTCTCGGCCACCGGATTCCCCTTGGGGTCTATCACCAGTGCCCCCCCGCAAAACTGCGCCCCGGCCCCGTCACTGCCCACAAGGTTGCAGGCCGCCACAAACACCGAGTTGTCATAGGCCCTGGCCGCCATATATTTCATCCAGATTCCCCTTCTGTCTCCAACTATCACCGGGGAGGCATGGGGGGCAAAGATTATTTCAGCGCCTTTCAGGGACAGTATGGTGGTCACCTCCGGGAAATGAAGATCCCAGCATATCTCTACACCAAAGACGGCCTTTTCAGTATTGAAAACCGGCAGATGGTTTCCGGCTGTAAAATGGGGAAGCTCACTTTTGCCCAGGTGTGTTTTCCGGTATTTCTGCCAGCTGCCGTCAGGAAAAACAACCAGCTGGGTGATGCAGGGCTTTTCTCCCCCGCTTTCCTCAGCCAGGCCCACCAGTGCGGTCAGCCCCGCCCTGTGGGCGGCCTCACCCAAAAGGCCGCTTATCTCCCCGGGAACCTTCACCGATGTGGGCTTTGCCCTGTCCCTGCTGTACCCCTGCAGGGACATCTCAGGAAAGCAGATTATATCAACACCGGCAGCACCGGCACGGGATATATATTTTATAATCTTGTCAGTGTTCTTTTCCACCATCCCCAGCTGAGACTGCATCTGAACCAGGGCAATGCGGGTGTTCTTCATGCCTTATACCTTTCCACTATTTGTGTTTTTGACAGGTCCACCGCCAGGGAGGCAGCTGTTTTCCCGCCGGGCAGCAGAATATCCGGTGCCAGATCGGCCAGGGGGACAGCCACAAAGGCCCTTTCCACTATCCTGGGGTGAGGTATCTGAAGGTCCGGGGTATTCACCACGGCATCCCCGTACAGGAGTATGTCCAGGTCGATAACCCGGGGTCCCCAGCGGATGGTGCGCTCCCTGCCCATTTGCCGCTCAATCCCCATAAGCAGCCCCAGGAGTTCCTGGGGTGTGTGATCTGTCGTAAAGGCCGCCACGGTATTTAAAAACCAGTCCTGGTCGGTATAGCCCACCGCATCGGTCTTATATAAGGGGGCAACTGCAGGACTGAAAAGCCTGCCATCCCTTTCCAGCAGGCTAAGTGCCTCCCGTATATTACCCTCTTTATCACCCATGTTTGAGCCAATGCCTATGTAAACTTTAACTGCCAAAACATCACTAACCCCTCAAAATTTATAACGACCCCCGCAGGACTGTAGACCCCAGTAGGGCTGTCTATTCGGTCGTCTGTCATCGGTCGCCGGAGACTGGCAGTACAAGCAGCGCAGGTAGCTTCTGACGACTGACGTCTTACGTCTGACGTCCGATAATCACAGCCCGCGCCTTGACCTGGTGATTTCTGCGGCCATATATTCAAAGTTCCCCTGTATGGGAGCCTGTGGTTTTTTCAGAGTAACCTTTACCTCCCGCACCCGCTTGAATCTTTCCAGCACATTTCCGGCCACTCTTTCGGCCAGGGCCTCTATAAGATTAAAGGGCTTTCCGGATACCACCTCTTCCACCGTCTCAAAAACCTCGGCGTAGCTTACAGTAAGTTCCAAGTCATCTGAATCCCCGGCAGGTTTTAAATCCAGGAACAGATGAAGGTCCACCACGAAAACCTGGCCCTGCTCCCTTTCCTCGGCCAGAACGCCGTGATGGCCGAAAAATACCATTCCCTTCATGATAATACTATCCATTGCAGCTTTCCTCAGTAGCCCGGCGCACCATGGCATCGGTCATCCGGGCCACCCTGACCATTTCCTTAACATCGTGAACCCTTACCATGTCAACCCCGTAAGCTATACCAAGGGCCACCGTGGCGGCGGTCCCCTCCACCCTCTGGTCGGTGGGAAGGTCAAGGGTCTTGCCAATCATCGACTTCCTGGAGGTGGCCAGCAGCACCGGAAGTCCCAGGCAGTCCAGCTCTCTGAGCCTTCTCATGGTTTCAAGGTTTTGATCAAGTGTTTTCCCAAAACCTATACCCGGGTCTATTATTATTCTGTTCCGGTCTATCCCTTCACGCTCTGCTATTTCGATGCTCTCCCTGAAGTACCCGATCATATCACCCATCATATCCCGGTATTCCGTTCCGGCCTGGTTGTGCATAATGATCACCGGGGCACCGTACCTGGCGGCTATGCCGGCCATTTTTGGGTCACGGCGCAGGGCCCACTGGTCGTTAATAATATGGGCGCCCTCTTCCATGGCCCGCTCCGCCACCTCAGCCTTGGTGGTGTCCACAGATATGGGAACCCTTAATTCCTTTACAAGCCGGGAAAGAACCGGTATTATCCTGTCTATTTCCTCCCCGGGGTCAATTTCACGGTACCCCGGCCTGGTGGTCTCTCCGCCCAGATCGATTATATCGGCCCCCTCCTCCTCCATCTGCAGGGCATGATCCAGCGCCCTGCCGGGATCAAAAAACTGCCCCCCGTCGGAAAAGGAGTCCGGGGTCACGTTGAGAATACCCATCACCAGGGTGCGGGACCCTATGGGAAGAATCCTGCCGCGGCAGTCCAGGCCAAACGGCCTGCGCCCCTCCAGGGAGGAGATCGCCCCCCGTATTTTATCGGCCAGTGCCGGGAGCCCGAAGGGCTGCATCTTTAATTTGGCCGCCATGGCCTCTATCTGCCTGACAGTGCCCATTACAATAATGTCGGAGGGGTCTGCCGATCCGTCCAGGACTCCTCTTGACACGGCGGCGTCGCCGCCCTTGCCGAGCATCTCCTGCTTTATAATATTGGCCTGCTTTGGCGACAGGCCGGTTATTTTAAGCGTCCTGTGCACTGCCTTGGGAGCCATCCAGCGGGACCCCGCCGGGTCTGCCCCCACCGCCAGCATCTCCCTTATAGCCTCTTCCCGGCTGCTGATTACAAGATTTCTTACTTCCATGCATACACACTTCCCTGAAATATTTTATCTTTAACCGGCATCCAGCTCATACCCTGTTCTGTTTCTTGTCTTTATATTCTCCATGTACTCATATTTATAGCAGTCCAGCCTGGAGCTGCAGGACCCGCAGGGCCTGGACAGGTCATCGGCCAGGCACAGCACTCTGCCAAGGTAGCTTTGGCCCGGGAGGGTCTTGCGGTGCTCTCTTATAGCCCTGGTGATTACCACGGCCTCCCTTTCTGAAAAACCGGCCCTCTTAAGAACACTGCCGGCCATAACTGAACCGGCCAGGGCGTGATCCTCACCGGTGTCGTACTGGCGCCAGCGGCCCATGTCGTGAAGAAGCCCGGCCGCATATACCACTTCCAGGGCAGATTTTATTCCGTTAAGCCCTTCTGTCTTAATAAGTTTGCTCAGCCCACCGGTCTGCTTTATTATTTTGCAACTGATTTGCGAAACTAAAACCATATGCCGGTAGTCATGGCGGCAAAAAAGCCTGTCTCTCTCACGTTCGCCGTTAAGCGACAGGCAGTCCAGATAAAAGGGATCCTTTCTGACAACTCCAATCCTGCCCAATCCCCTCACCCCCCGGTTAACCCTGGCTTTCGGCTTACGGCAGGTCTGTCTGAATAAAAGTATAATCAAGCATGTTCCAGACCGTTATATCCTCCGGCCTTCTTTCCAGCGCTGGCAGTTAAACAGTGATCCATCGCTGTTCAGGCGCAATATTTCCGCCGCATCACAGGTGGGGCAGGCAGACTCAGGCCTGTGGTCGCATTTTTCCTCCCACTGGTGGCCGCACTTAAGACAGCGGAAATGTTTTATCACCACCTGGAAGTTGCCTCCCTCTACCCTTATGGCCTTCCCTTTAATCAGTGCCTCAGCTACTTTCTGCCTGGCCGAAGTCAGTATCCTGTGGTAAGTTGGACGGGAAACCCCCATCTTTTCCGCGCAGGCTTCCTGCTCTAGCCCCTTTAAGTCCTTGAGCCTTATTGCCTCCAGTTCCTCTATGGTGAGAATTACCTCGGTGAGATCTCTTATAGGTACCCCCGCCGGCTTGAAATATGTCAGCTGTGGTACAAATTCCACCCTTCTGCATTTAGGGGGCCTTGACATTTATCTAACACTCCTTTTCCCATCTTATTTTAATGAAAACAAACAGCCCCTTAACCCTATTGTTCCGCCGGGACAGAATTAATACCGGACTGGCAGGGACCTTTTGCACTACTAAACTAAAGTAACTATTTAATTCTTTTAAATCATTTGGTATTCCTTCTTATCACGACTAAAGCCTTATTATAAATTTCTTTCCAGACCCTGCACCCGCGTTCCTGTCTTGGTATAAACAAAAACCAAAAAATTATTAAAGGAGATGTTTGAATATGTCGAAAATTTATTATAATTAAAAATATCTGATTACTGTCAGGTGAAGAAAAAGGGAGGAGCATTATGTTTTGGAAGTCCAATCGAAACAAGGCTGCAGACCCCATTGGGCAGACCCGGCAAACAGAGCTTATTGACAATCCGGTTGTAAATCAGGCTGACCCTAA
>Ga0209347_1004686_pt1 | contig 13913 bp, 9 predicted proteins | sample AutmiccommuBRH23_FD_187382 | JGI IMG/M metagenome (GOLD analysis project Ga0209347, IMG submission 187382) | Deep subsurface microbial communities from Mt. Terri, Switzerland - Autotrophic microbial communities BRH/23 (SPAdes) (version 2) | ecosystem: Environmental > Aquatic > Deep subsurface >... | reverse complement strand
TAATAGGTAATAGGGTTTCTGACCTTCGCCTTTATGTGCAAAATTGAGTTACATATATGTAACTTACTAAAATGTAACTTACAAAAAGGTAACATAAACAGCTAACAAAAATGTGACTAACAGAAGTGTTAGGCGGCATTAATGGGCCTGCCCCTTCAGCGGCGTCATCGCGCGGGAGGAGGCACGACGACCAAAGCCTGCCGGCCGGCAGGCGGGCGATCTGTACGAACTGGCAGGGGTATTAGAAAGAAAAGGAAGGCTGGTGGTGGATAGATACAGATTGCCACCGCTCGTGCCTCGCGTCGCAATGACGGTTCTGTGGCTACTTTAGGTGGAAAAGAAAGGCGGCTGCCTCCTCTCCACTCAACCACCCCTTCAGCGTCGTCATCGCGCGAGAGGAGGCATGACGACCGTGGCATCTGTAAGAACTGGCAGGAAACTTTTAAGTCCTTACAACAAACTACTTCAATGGAAAAAGGAGGTTACATATACATCCTTACCAACAAAAACAACACTGTTCTTTATGTTGGGGTTACCAGTAACCTGGAAGAACGTGTCTGGCAGCATCGTACGGGTTATTTTAAGAATGCATTCACCAGTCGTTATAACGTTACAAAGCTGGTTTACTTTGAAGAGTTCTCAGATATTGAAGATGCAATAGCCAGGGAGAAACAAATAAAGGGAGGTTCAAGAAAAAAGAAGATAGAATTAATTAATGGGGTAAATCCGGAGTGGAAAGACTTACTTGAATAACAGTAGGAACGTGTAGGGATAAGGAAAAGGAGCCGGCAGTAACTTCAACAGATTGCCACCGCTCGTGCCTCGCGTCGCAATGACGGCTCCGAGGCAAGATTCAGTTGGGAAACCTCACCCGCCTTATTTTAGTTTGAGATAATTCCCCTCCGGCTCCATTCAACGTCGTCATTGCGATCCCCGCCCCCTTCTTACAAGGAAAGGAAAAACAAATAGCAATGAAGCCTCATAAAAGAACCGGATTAACAAATAACAGGCGGGGTGAAGCAATCTGTCGAAACTGGCAGGAATCATTTAAAACGTTGCCACAAATTAGTTTCTTTCCTGCATCTACTACATTATGGCTGCTTAAGAAAAGGATAGCAGGGCTGGCAGTAATTCCAACAGATTGCCACCGCTCGTGCCTCGCGTCGCAATGACGTTCTGTGGGTACGTTGGTAAGAATACCGGCAGGGTAATCCGGCTTAATCCGTGTAATCATCAACTTAAATTACGCATAATCCTTAATCTAACCATAAAAACTTCTAAGAAACGGCCGTATATAACACAAAGCTTTTATTTTTGTAGCCTTTTAGTAGAAAACTCTATCATCAACATAAACAAAAACAATGCGAACCATTTCATTTCCATTCGTTCTTTTACTGATTTTGATAACCCTGACTACCGGACTGAAAGCCCAGGATGTTAGATCGGTTGATCCTAAAACCCTGCCTGATTCAGATGTGCGAAAAGTGGAAGAAGCCATCAAAAGCTCAGGGATGTCGTTCGAAGAGGCTGCAAAGCTGGCGCGCCAGAGAGGGGCATCGGAGCAGCAGATCAGTGATATGCAGCAGCGGCTTCAACAGGGAACCTCCCCTGCCCCGGCTTCAGGAAGCGGCACAGAATCTTTAAGTAATGAACCGGCTTTCGAAACAGAAGTGCTGTCAACAAGAAATATTCCTGCAAAGGAAATTAGTCGGCTGTTTGGCTCTTACCTTTTTAACAGCAAAAACCTGACGTTCGAACCCAGTGTGAATGTACAGACTCCCAAAAACTACGAGATCGGCATCGGCGACCAGATCATCATCAGCATATGGGGTAATTCACAGAACAACTATCAGCTTACAGTTAATGCAAGCGGCCAGATCATGGTACCCGATGTGGGTCCAGTTTACCTGGCAGGCCTTACTTTCGGGGAGGCTGAAAACAGGATCAGACAGAGGCTGTCGGGTATCTATGCCGATATGAACGGTTCAAACCCCAGGACATTTGCACAGGTCAGCATGGGCGGACTGCGCAGCATAAAGGTCGACCTGGTGGGTGAAGTCACTGTGCCCGGCACATACACCCTGCCTGCCACTTCCACTGTTTTCAATGCCTTGTACCTGTCAGGAGGGCCAAACGACATCGGTTCCTTCCGCACTATAAATATTATCCGCAACAATGAAGTCATCAAATCGGTGGATGTGTACAACTTCCTGATGGATGCCCGAATTTCCGAAAACATTCAGCTACAGAATGAGGACATCCTGTTTGTCCCGGTTGCCAGGAAAAAGGTTTCTGTATCGGGCGAGTTCAGGCGCAACGGCATCTTCGAGATGAAGGCTGATGAGAACATGGAAGACCTGATCCGCTTTGCAGGCGGGTTCACCGAAAATGCATGGTGGTCGAATATCAAGATCCACAGGAAAACCATGACGGGAAGAACCATCATCGATGTTCCATTCGACAAGGCAAAAACAGTTGTGCTGGAAGATGGCGACCTGGTGACTACAGGCAAACTGAATGAACTTTACAGGAACAGGGTCACCATTTCAGGGCCGGTATTCCAGCCGGGACAGTATGAATGGAAGGAAGGAATGACCATAATGGATTTAATTGTCAAAGCCGACAGCTTAATGGGAGATGCCTTTACCAACCGCGGAAACATCATCCGGTTAAACCCCGATTATACAACATCCAATATCCCGTTTAACCTGGATGCTGTTTTAGCGGGCAGAAATACAATTCTGCTGCAGCCGGAGGATAGTGTACTGATCAGGTCGAAATTCGATATGGCAGAAGACCCCTTTATCACCGTGTCGGGTGAAGTATTAAATGCCGGCCGCCTTGAATACTCCGATAACCTGACACTTGAAGATGCCATCTTCAGGGCAGGCGGGTTCACCGAAGCTGCCGACAGCTCATTCATTGAAGTGGCACGCAGGCTGACCTATGCGGAAGCTTCTGAAATGTCGGATGACCTTGTACATATCTACACCTTTAACCTGTCGCGCGATTTAAAACTCAGTGATGAAAATGGCTCGTTTATCCTTCAGCCTTTCGACCGTATTTCTGTGCGACGGGCTCCGGGATTCCGTGAAAGTGCCTCTGTGCTTGTAACCGGTGAGGTAAAATATGCAGGCAGGTTTGCCATCAAAAACAGGAACCACCGCATTTCCGACCTCATTGCCATGGCAGGGGGATTGACAAACCAGTCGTTTATAGAAGGGGCTACCCTGTCGCGCCAGTCAGAAGTACTTGGAAATGAATTCGTGGCCATCCATCTCGACAGGATCATGAAAAACCCCGGAGGGAAAAACGATTTGATTCTGCGCAACGGCGATGAACTGCACATCCCTGAATTCATGCAGACGGTGAAAATAAGCGGAAGTGTCCAGAACCCGTTTTCCATTACTTTCGAAGAGGGCAAAAACCTGAAGTATTACATCCACAAATCCGGAGGGTTCAGTACCGGTGCCCTGAAAAGAAAAACCTATGTCAGGTATCCTAACGGATCGACTGCTGCCACAAGAAGCTTCATTGTAAAAAACTATCCTGAAGTCATGCCCGGCAGCCAGATCATTGTACCTGAAAAACCGGAAAAGGAAGGAATGGGAACCGGCCAATGGCTGGGCATTGCAGGTACATTCTCTTCAATTGCTGTAGCCATAGCTGCTATATTCAGGTAACCTACTTTCTCCGGCATTTATGCCGGGGCTTTATAAGCACTTTTTTAACAACACAACGAAAAATGAGCGAAGATATAAAACACAACAGCCAGGCCGGCGAAGATGAAATCGACCTGATGGCACTTGCCAAAACCCTTTGGGACAAGCGTGGATTTATTATAAAAACTGTACTTGTGTTTGCAGTGATTGGTGTGGTTGTGGCACTGTTGTCACCAAAGGAATATACAGCCACCACCAAGATGGTCCCCCAGATTTCGGGAGGAAGCTCAAAATTGGGCGGATTGTCATCACTGGCCTCCATGGCAGGTGTTAATTTAAACCTTAACCAGGATATTACGGAGCTGATGCCGCAGACATACCCGCAGGTGGTGCAAAGTGCCCCTTTCCAGCTGCAGCTGATGAATGAAAAATTTAAATTTCCGGGAATTGACAAGCCGGTATCGCTATACGAATATTATACGGAACATCATAAACCCGGAGCCCTGGCAGTGGTCAAAAAATACACTGCCGGACTGCCAGGGATTATCATAGACGCCATCAAAGGCAAGGATGTTGAAGACCAGGGAACAAGTTCAGTTGATGAATCTGAAATATTCTTTACTAAAGAGCAGGAAGAGGTCAGAAAGATCATTTCTGAGAACCTGTCCCTGGAAGTAAATGACAAGGAAGGCTACATCCAGATCAACTCCACTTTCCCCGATGCCGCCATTGCTGCAAGGGTGGCAAAGAAAGCCCAGCATCTGCTGCAGTCGTATATTACAGCTTTCAAAATTGAAAAGGCAACTGCACAACTCCGGTTTGTAGAAGAACGGTTCAACGAGAAAAAAGGTGAGTTTGAAAAGGCACAGGTTACCCTGGCGGCCTTCCGCGACCGGAACAAAAATGTTACAAGCGCCCTAGCCCTTACCGAGCAGGAGCAGCTGCAGAATGAATACCGCCTTGCCTTTGAAGTCTACTCAAACCTTGCCCAGCAGCTCGAGCAGTCGCGCATCCAGGTGAAGGAAGAAACCCCTGTGTTTGCAATCATCCAGCCCGTGGTTGTCCCGCACGAACGCTCCAAACCAAAAAGATCGATGATAGTTGTAATCTGGATCTTCCTTGGAGGCATTACATCCATCGGATGGGTATTTGGAAGGCAGTATCTGGAAGGAGCGAGAGAGCAGTGGGAAAGATTGGGCGAAGAGGCAAAGGGCACACCTGCCTGACGGTAGGCTGGGGGCAAAGGGCATAGGGTAAGGAGCAAAGGACACAGATTATCAAGGCATGTCTCTGGTGTCACTAATGTCCCACAAGTCCCAGCAATATATAACAAAGCCTTACCCGAAGAGATTGCAAACCGTAACCCTGAAAGGGTGCAACAATAATAGCCACGGGTTGCCACCCGTGGTTGGAATATACATCAACTCCGAAGGGTTCACACATAGCACAATGCTAGTTCGGGGGCGTCCCCCTTTGGCTGCTATCCTAAATCAATGCTATACTATTGTACCAAAGGGGGTTAGGGGGATTGAGGCAGACATATAACTTAAAAATTTTGCAGCACTGGCGCCCGGGAGTCGGACTTTCTAAGTCCGACATGAGTAAACTCCTCCTGCCTATCGTTTGTAACTGAGTTGCAGTTGGGTCCGAATTACAGAAAGTTTGGTGCGTTTGATGTTTTCGTGGTAAAAAATAATTCTACTCTAATCCCCCTAACCCCCTTTGGCACAGCATTAAACCATTTACCGAAGTCAGAAGCCAAAACCTGTCCCGCCCTGGCGGGAGGGGGACAACCCCTGGACCAAATGTAACAATGACAACAGCGACTCCTCCTACCCCTCATTTATAATGGAGGTTAGCTGTCCTGCATTAGTAATGCTTGTTTTGTTATAGCTGAAACTGATGCAGATGTACACCTATCCGGATCAGCAGAAAAAAATAAGCACCGTTCCTGAACCTGAATGGTTCACATGTTTATAGCTCAATGGAAGTAAAGGAACACGACCCTGAAAGTGGTCGAATGTTTGGTGGGATTTTCCATACATGCAGGCAGGGTGCCCTGGTTATTCATTTAACCCTTCGAGGTTTACTGAACCCTCGAAGGTTGCGAGGGTAAATCATTTCGCTGATGAAGGTCCTTCGCGATCATCTGGTTCTTCACCTGTCCCTTGATCAGGAAGTCCTGCAGCCGGGCACCGTACACACGGGAGTCGGACTTTCTAAGTCCGACATTAATAAACCGGAACTTTTCCGTTTTGTGACCTTTGTGGCTATAAACTATTCCTTTCTTCATTCCGCACCTCCATTCGCATAATCCATCCTAAAAACCGCGAAATCAAATGATATATGAAAATATACCTGTCAATTATTTTTCTGCTGCTCTCCCTCACCACCTACGCTCAACAGCCCATCCATATTTCCGCAAAAAACTCCACCTTTGCCTCCACCGACTGCCTCCTGCCCTTCTGGTTCACCGCCAATCGCGACGGAAAAGTTGCAGCTGCAGGCTCATTCCTGAACCTCACTGATTTATATATAGGCCAACTGTATAAAACCTCCGGCACGGCAGTTTCCTATACCTGGGGAGTGAATGCTGTGGCAGGGTTCGGGAAAACAAATTACTACCAGCTGAACCGGGCTTACGGAGGCATCTCCTGGAAAGGTTGGGAACTAACAGGAGGCAGGTTTTATGATCCGGAGCTTTATGAAGGACTGTCAACCACAAACGGAAACCTTGCCCGCAGCCGGAATGTCCGACCCCACCCCAGGCTGCAATTTGCCACACAGGAATATAAACCCGTACCCTTCCTCAAAAACCGGCTCTACTTCAGAGCAGAATATACGGAAGGCCTGCTGAACGACAACAGGTTCGTGAGCAATGCCAGGCTGCACCACAAATCTTTTTACCTGAAGGTAAACCCCTCACCCGCCTGGGAACTGGAAGCCGGACTGGAACACTTCGTCATGTGGGGAGGAACCTCACAGGTGGAAGCCATCGGTGAAATGCCTTCGGGATTGAAAGCCTACCTGCAGTACATCACCGGCTCATCGGGCGACGAAACCTTCCCCGGCACCGACCAGCTGAATGTTGCGGGAAACCAGCTGGGTACTTACCAGTTCAGGGCAACCAAACAATTTACCGGCATGGAAGCCACCTTCTACCTCAGCCATCCCTTCGAAGACCTGTCAGGCATGAACTGGCGCAACTGGCCCGATAACCTGCTGGGACTGCATATCAGTCTGAATGAAAAAGATAAATTTATAACCGGCTTTGTATATGAATACACCCATACCCGCCAGCAAAGCATCCGTGGCAGCTGGGACCGCCAGGAACCCGATGGTTACTTCAACCATGGTATTTACCAAAGCGGATTTACCTACCACCGCCAGGTAATGGGTTCACCGCTGTTCTTTCCTGTAAAGGTGCACGAAGGCATCTCCCTTGGAATTGAATCCAACATGTTCCATGCCCACCACCTGGGATTAAAAGGAACCTTCCCCCCGCATCTCCAATGGAAGGGAATGCTCACCTCAGTCACACATTACGGACAGTACTTCACCCGTTACAATCCGTCCCGCAATCAGTTATCCGGTCTTCTTGAACTGTTGTATGCACGTCCCGGTTTCCCTGCCGAACTAGGCCTCTCAGTTGCTGCCGACGCAGGCAGTTCTTCAGGCAGGAATTTAGGGGTGATGGTGATGGTAGCAAAGAAATTTTGACATTCGAATGTTTGCAGCTGAGCTGGTGACTCCAGTCACCTGCTCAGTTCCTGGAACCTGGCCGTTTCATTTAACCCTTCAGGGTTCGCTGAACCCCCGAAGGTTGCGAACGAGGTTTCTGCCAATGAAAGAACGTTATTCGCGATCACCTGTTCCCTCACCCCTCCGACGCACATTCACCCCATACCCCTCTCCGTGACAGAGAGGGGCGAAAATTCCGTTCAATATTTTATCCTTTAGTACGTTTGGATATCCCCGGCAGCGTTCCTGAACCTGAAGGGTTCACATGTTTATAGAAAAGGCAGCCCTACCGTACCCACGACCCGGAACGGGTCGAATGTTACCAGCTGAGCTGGTGACTCCCGCTCACCTGCTCAGTTCCTGGAACCTGACCGTTTCCTTTAATCCTCCGGAGTCCATAGAACCCCCGAAGGGTTAAACAGTTAAAGGCTCTGCAAATGATTCGGGTATGTATGAAATCTTATGTATTTTTGCGGATTGGAATATAAAATATTTACCGGTTTTGTGCAGCGGGTTTGCTTCACGGGACCAGCGGATTCCAATCCGCTGATTGAGTTTCAGGGGGAAAAATGCGCGGATCGGAATCCGCGCCTCCCGTGGCGAATTCCTAAGGTTGATTCGGGTTAATATGAAATCTTATGGTTTCGTGCGGATTGAGATATAAAATATTTACCGGTTTTGTGCAGCGGATTTGCTTTTAAATGAGTGGATTGGAATCCCCTCCTCCCGTGACGAAACATGCACCAACAACCTGTCATCTGGTGAAATTTCCCCTGTTGCTATTACCACGTATGGCGACGCTGCCCATACAACGCACTGCCACCTACTCCAGACCTGCCTACCTGCCGGAAGGCAGGTCAGCGTGCGCAGCTCCTGACAGAGTCAAAAACAAAAATTACAATCCTTTTTGAAGTATCAGTCGCAACCGACATCCTATTAAACATCCATAAACCCGGAGAAATAAGGTTAATAAGGTTGGGGGCCGTTGGTTTTGCATCAATTCTACTAAGGTTGCCTTTTGAAAATAAGGTTTTTATCCAGTTGTATAGTCAATTAAATAGTTTGCAGCTTATAGCTTTTAGCTACTCCTCCAACATCCTGCAGTTATTACCAACCATGGTCCTGTCATTCATCAATAGACTGCAGCCATTCCGGACCTGTCAGCGTGCGCAGCTCCTGACAGCGTCTGAATCAATGCCAATTATAATTGGATTGTTGGATCTTGATTCATTTTCCTGAATAATCCAAGCTTAAATACTGAACGGAATCTTTACCCCTCTCTGTAACGGAGAGGGGCGCGGGTTGAAGCTCACAGTGCGTCGGAGGGGTGAGGGAACCGGTCGCGCTAAATTTTCATCAGCGGCAGCCATCCCTTCGCAACCTTCGAGGGTTCGCAAAACCTCGAAGGGTTAAATAATAAACCTGCTTAAATAAGGATTTTGTCTCTGATTCGTCTCATTCGAGTATTTAATGGACGAAATTAAAACAACCACACTTCCTGCTTCCAACCTCAATAGACAACCGCTGTTCCAGACCTGTCAGCGTGCGCAGCTCCTGACAGCGTCTAAAACAAAAATTACAATCCTTTTTGAAGTACCAGTCGAAACCGACATCCTATTAAACATCCATAAACCGGGAAGAAATAAGGTTAATAAGGTTGGGGGCCTTTGGTTTTGCATCAATTCTACTAAGGTTTTCAATTAAAAATAAGGTTTTTATATCCTGGTATAGAATGTCGAATCTATAATAAAAAATCTCAGCATGGACAACTCCTAACTCCTAACTCGCAACTCGCAACTCGCAACTATCTTATCTTAAAGCTTGCGGCTTGCAGCTTGCAACTTGTAGCTTGCGGCTTGCGGCTTGCAGCTTGCAACTTGTAGCTTGCGGCTTGCAGCTTGCAACTTACAGCTTGCAACTTGCAGTTACCGGCAGCGCCGATCCTTTCCCCCATTTAAGATAACAAAACGAATGCACCTGCTCCAGCAAGCCGGCTATTACCCCTTCCTGATCGAGGTATCCCGGACAGCTGCATGTGAAGTGAAGGTTCAGCGGCAGGGATGAACCGCTCCCGCAGGGCGATGTCACCAGCAGCCAGTCCGATTTCCCCGTGCGGGCCCACATACCGGGTGCAGGCCCTGATGAGCCGTTGAGCAGCAGAATGCTCCCCTCGCGGGGACGGCTGATGCCTACTCCAACCACCGGAATGCCCCGGTACAACTCCGTGGGAAACCACGCCGGAATTTCAGGACTGACTGAAGAACCATGGCTGAAGTAGTGGATGATAATGCGCCGGAAACCCGGATGGTCTTCAAACATCTCCATGATAAACCCTGCCACCGATTCCCTGCCGCCGGTCCTTGTAAAATCAGCTCCCACGAAGTTGCCATTGCCCGTAAAACAGGCTGCTGCAATGGCGATGCCGGTATCGGCACAACCCGCTACCCCCGCCACCAGGTCGCTCTCAGCCCCCGCTACCATCCATGGCTGCCCGCCCAGCCGTCCAACAATCCTTCCGGCCAGGGCCGACAGGGCACTGTCCGGTCCGCTAACCAGTGGTTCATGTCCCACCCCTACCAAAGTTACGTGCAGTTTATGCAGCATTTCCTTCAGCCGGCAGTAAAAATGACGGCTGTTGTTGTTTTTACCGCCACAGGAACGTGGTGTGAAGTAAAAAGCCACATACCGCACTTCCGGATCAAGGGAAAGAACGTTCAGCTGCCGTTTCACCTGCGCAGGTGCATCCAGTCCGGGTTCCAGGATAACATGTAAGGAGGGGTTGCAGGTCATGGGCAGTCGCACCAGACAGCAGACACCGTTTTTTTCAGGCAGCCGGCTGAGAAACGCATCAGCAAGCAGGGCATCAGGCGCGAAATAAATAAAGAAGTATTGAAAGTGACTGCCGGGAGGCCGTTGTGCCGGACCGTAAAGTTTCAATCCTTCAACAGGCGAACTGTGAAGCCCGCCCTTCCCAAACAACAGCTGCGGAGGAGGCAAACATCCGCAAAGGGAAGCATCAGCCGGTTCCAGTCGTCCGGTATGCGGTATGGCAGCCAGAAATGCACTGCTGCTGCAATATATATCGATAAACCCGCTGATGCTCCGTTGAAGAGTGCAAAAGTTGATGTCCCTCCTTTTCTCAGGAAATGGGATCCCCAGCCAGTGCGCCACTGCAGGGTTCAGAAGAGGGAACAGCTCTTCAGGATTGTATTTGGCATCATCGGGCAGTTGTGACCAGTTGCTGATCATTCCTTCATAGGCAGCCATCCGGAAGATGCGGGTGTCCGGGTGGCGGCAGAGCAATTCCCTGAGGCACTCGCGCAGGATGTATCCGTGGCCGTCGCAGCTGACTACCAGCACATACCTGCCCGCTTCAGGCCCTTGCTGCACCCTCAGTGTAAAACGCAGATAGGATCTGACCAAACCGTGAAAGACAGGATTATTTTTACAAACGGTATCCTCACCTTTTCCGCTGCACCATGCCTGCACACCGCCAGGCACATGCCGGCAGAAGAAACCCTCTCCGGGAAGCAGGACTGCACGCAGCCTTTGAATATAATACTCAGCGTCCGCCCCTGCAGGGCCAGATAATCCGTTATCACAGATGGGAAGAAAGTTGTAGTAATGTTTCATGATAAGTTGTGAGTTACGAGCTACTAGTTACGAGTTGAGAGTTACGAGTTGAGAGTTACGAGTTACGAGTTACGAGTTGAGAGTTACGAGTTACGAGTTACGAGTTGCTAGTTGCGAGAAAGAGAAAGAAAAAAGAACAGAGAGTTAAAAATAGATTAAAGGGTTCTGGATTATTAAAGTCCCTGTCGCAGTAACTAAGTCTTGTGCTTTTTGGGCTTCGTTTAATTCGTGTAATTCGTGTATTTTAAATTCGTGCAATTTGTAATAACTTCTTTACATCTGCCTCCGCATAACGGTATTTGCCACACTGCAGGGTGTATGGCAGCAGTCCTTTTTTGCGGTAACGGCTCATGGTGGCTTTGCTGATGCCCAGCATTTTCTGAACTTGCCGGGGTTCAAGCAACAGGCCTGTCACCTGCCGGTCCTTTGCGGCTGACGGCACTTCTCCCTTCAGGGTGGTTTCAAGGCCCTGCTTCACCACATCAACGTTCGATTTCCAGTCGGTCATCAGAATGGCCAGTTCCGCTTCAGTAACTGAAGGCAGCTGGCGGAGGGTGGCATCTGCGGTCATTGGAGGAATGACAGTACTTGCAGGTGCAGCAATGGTTGCAGGAGCAGCCACTGGCTGTGCTGTAAGTTTGTCGTAGAGCGACATCAGCCGGCTGCAGGTTGCATCTGGAAGTCCGCTTTCAATCAACTGCTGCTGCAGCCTCTCCCTGGCACAGGATTCCGGCGGGGCATGATTGTCGTCACCGGCCAGCCTGGTGTACAGGATACAGAGGGCGGTTTTCACAAGGTACACCAACTGCGGTTCGCTGTGGGGTGACTCTCCGGGCTCTCCCTTTAACTCAATGAACGATTCCAGCTTTTCCATCATCCTGCGCCTGAAGTACAACCTGCATTGCCCGTCCTGTGCTGATGTTGCTATCCTGTTCATCCACTGATCATATCCACCGAGGGAGATCCCGGTGAGGAGGTGGAAGAACTGCTGGCGGTAACCGGCGGCCGGAAGCCGCAGAAACGCATCATCGCAACAGCTGGCTGTATGACCGGAGTGCAGGGCCAGGTTCATCACCTCGCGCCGGAGTTTTGCCATTGCAGGCTGACAGGAAGGATGGAGAAGCGGAAGCAGTTCCCTGAAAAAGGCATCAGGCTGACATCCGGCAACAGGTTTTAAATTGTTCAGCAGCCGGTGCAGCCGGGCATTCTGTGTGTGGCTTTCCTGCCACAACAACCACGATCCGTTTATGATGCTACTGTAGATTTCAAATGTGGGCCACATGGTTTGTTGTTTTTAGCATGTTTATAACGTAAGACGTTTATGTTCAGTATATGGATACAAAAATAAATTTATAACAAATGTTAAAAAGGCTTTTTCTGCAGTCCGCAGCCCCGGAGGGCCACAAGAAGAAGAGCGCTCCGGAGAGCGCTCTTTTCAAAACACACCGTCCCGGTTAAAGGGACAGTTCAGCAGTTTCAGAGAACTGTTACACTGCCGGCGTACACGCTGTCGGAGATGTAATCCCTGAGCTTCGATCCCACAATTTCAGCTATGTTGGCAAATCCAAGATAGCAGTGGGCCACTTTGCCGATGTAAGCGGCGGGCACATCCAGAACAGCGCTCCCTTCAGCACGGCTTCCCGTCTGCATCCTGTAAACTGAACTGCCGGCTTCCGGACAGTAGACCAGGATCAACGGGGTATCGCCTTGAGACGCATTACCCTGGGAAGAATTATCGTCCCATGTAAGGGTCACCTGACCAGGGCCGGAGGCTGCACAGGCAGCATTGGCTGCGCCTGGCAAGTTCCCTCTTGTCACCTTCACCGAGCTGTAATCCAGTACCTGGTTCGGATAATCGTTACCCACTGCGATCCGGAAGTTGAACGATGTGGCTGCGTTGAAAGCCGACATCTTCAATGCGAAACCGCTGAACCCAAACCGTATAAAAGCGGTACAGGTTTTCAGGAAACTGATCACAATACTCATTTTGGTGCGGGTGATCCGCTGGCCAACTGTGTTAGGGTTGGCAACATTAGTGGGGAGCGCGCGAAGGTAACTGATACCTTTCCAGGAGCTTCCAACCACATTTCCTACTTTTCCCGACAAGCCGCCGAGAATTCCTTGTTTAATAATACCCATGACATTAAATTTTAAATAAAACATTAAACCGGTTTCCCGGCCAGACCACCTTGGTCTGCAGAGGGTTAATCAAAGCCCGCGCAAATGTGCCGGAATGAAACCGTTGATACCGGCTGATACCGGTTGTCATGTACCGGTTTTGTCAGCCACCCCTGACAATGGTTTCACTGGTTTCACCGGTTTCACCTTTTCTGCCGCATTGTCAGGGTTTTTATGCATCGCAACCGGGGTTCATACCTTGCCTGTACCAGGTCAATACCATGTCTATGCCGGCTGGATGTATGGTGCTTCGGGACAATGAGTTGGTATGGAGGCAGGGGTGGCCACGCCCTGCGTGGATGGGGTGGTTTTATTTTTCCAGGCAAAAACCTGACTGCCAGTTATAAGAAAAATAATTATCGTGCTGATAATCCACCACCTCCCCCCTGCCTACCGGCAGGCAGGCTCATGCTTCGGGTACTCCTCCTGGCCAGGAGGAGAAATGTCCGTGCTGTGAGGATTACTGTGGTTCTTAGGAAAGTTACTGAAAGAAGAATTATAATAATTCGATTAAATCAATCGACTACGAATACTCCCCTCCTTTTGTTTTCTTCAAGGAGGCCTGCCTGCCTGCCCTAGGTAGTACTACTTCCTGCTCACCTATCTCATCATGCCGCTTGTTGGCAGCTCTGTACTTGAAGCTTGAGGCTTGCATCTTGAAGCTACTCCTCCACCACCTCCCCCCTGCCTACCGGCAGG
>Ga0209347_1004685_pt1 | contig 13913 bp, 12 predicted proteins | sample AutmiccommuBRH23_FD_187382 | JGI IMG/M metagenome (GOLD analysis project Ga0209347, IMG submission 187382) | Deep subsurface microbial communities from Mt. Terri, Switzerland - Autotrophic microbial communities BRH/23 (SPAdes) (version 2) | ecosystem: Environmental > Aquatic > Deep subsurface >... | reverse complement strand
CGTGTTTACCAGATTGAGTTCAGCTCACCGGAAGGCCGGTACGAACGGCTAAATCCGGATCGGCTCTACCGCGTCTGCACCAGCTACATGACCGCTGTAATGCTGAGCAAGATGGGCGGTATAACCCACGGTATCATCTCGGTAACCCCAAAGGATAAAGCAGGCAATCCGGTGAAAAATATTCAGGCTGCCTTGATTGACGCCGACCGGATCAAACCTGGGATTCAGGAACTGAAAGAGTGGAAATGCCTGGCCGATTACCTGCGGCAGCAGCCTGATCTCGACGGCGACCTGATCCCGGACCTGCCGGACCGCTACCGTCAGCCCGACGGCAGATACAAGGCGGTGCCCTCCTGGAATCCGGTAAATCTGTTCAGGGAAGCCACCTATATCACCTGGGGCCTGCTGTCCGGCCTAGTATTGGCTTTAGGCCTGACAGTGCTGCTGATCAGATGGATCAGCCGGGTTCTTAAGCGCTGGGCAACCGGCAGACTGTAACCCTGCCCAATTCTCTCCGCGGGCCAGGTCAATCAGGCTTAGGCCTGCCAGGTCCAGCAGCAGCCTGGCCCTCCCTTCCGGCGCAGCCAATGAAGACTTTGCCTCAAGACAAATTTTTTCCAAGTTACCAGAGGCTAGCCAAGCCAGGGACTGGAGTATTTTGAAGGCTCCCGCCGCTAAAGGGGGGCTGCCCAGGTAATTTTCAAGCCTCCCGCCCTCCCGGTAGGCTGGATAATTTTCAAGCCCCACGAACCGGAGGAGCCAGTCCCGCCGGTAGGTGCCGGTGGCCTCCTGGGAGAAAAACATTTTTATTGTAGCTGATTAACTGGGCTGTCTCCTGTCCGGAAGCCCCCAAAGAGGAAAGAAACTCCTTGTAGTCCAATTGCCCCAACTCCCTCAAGAACCTGCCGCCCTGATTTCTTTCTCTCTGTTAAACCGGGCCCGGATGTAATGTTCCAGGCTGTATTTCCACTCCGCGCAGTCCGGCCTGTCTTTGTTGACGAACATTGCCCGGTAAGCACAGCTTCCCATGCAGATAGGCAGTACTTTGCAAGTCACACATTCCGGATAATCGAAAGGCTCCCATGTAAGCCAGCGTATTTCGCGCATCCGATCATCCTTGCCACGCTGCTTAAAGTCAATAATATTACCAATGCTTACGGGCTTGTCACCTATTTCGGACCAGCATTTGTACATATCGCCGTCGGGATCCACTACAAAGGCGTTTATTTGGTTGGCTGCGCAAGCATTTGCGATGCGAGGATAGTAGGGGGTCTGGCCTGTTTTAAAGCCTCTTTGCCTTAAGGTTTCCTGGAGGGTCTGGTTCAATACCGTGAATTCTTCCTTGGTGGCACAGGAATTTTCAATTGATTTACAGCCTGTCGTATAAATTGAAACATGGCCGAGTTGGATGGAGATGTCTTTCAGATTGTTGTCTTCCAGTATATCCAGGAGTTTTAATGCATCGTCCATGTTGGAACGGTCTACGTTGATACGAATGCCTACACTCATATCATTAGCCTTCAATAGCTTAATTCCATCCAGTATTTTATTGAATGTGGGGCCTTTATCAGCTTTGAGCATCCGGCGTCTGTTATGTACATCAGGGGGGCCGTCGAGGGTAATCTGGAAGGCTGTTATCCTGCTATCCTTCAGTTTCCTCACTATTTCCGGGTCGCCGGTCAGCAGGTAGCCGTTGGTAACCATTCGGGCGGTATAACCCAGATTGTTCTCCCCGGTGATGGCGATTATTTTCTCCGACAGGTCGAAGATGATATTTTTACCCAAAAGCGGCTCTCCGCCGAACCAGATGATATGGAGGCTTTTTACTGTTTTTGCGGCCCTTTTTATGTTATTAAGTAATTCTTGTTGTACGTTCTCAGGCATAAAAACATTTTGACCGTCCCGCTGGTCCTGGTTTTCCCCCGCCTGTTCATAGCAATAGGTGCAGGCAAAATTGCAGCGTAAGGTGGGGGCTATGGTGAAACCCAGCCCCATCCGGTTGTATTTAATGCTGTTGTAGGCGAACTTCAATACTTTCAGTTCATCGGTTTCATCCTCCAGGACGAATCCTCCCTGCTTCAGCCCATCGATAAACTGCCTGGCATCCTCAGGCAGGGCATCGTACTCAAACCGGGGACCATTTAACAATTCTGCGTAGGTCCTTCCCACTTCGGCTAGTGAAGTAGTCAGGCTGTTAAAAATCATTATTTTCTCGGGGTTGCCGGTGGGCCAGATAAAGTTGTAAATCGAAGTTTTCATCTACTTTCAGCTCCATAATCACGTTAGGGCAAATACAGACAAAAGAAGTCCCGGAGGAGGAGAAACACTCCTCCTCCGGGCCAAACCGGAAACGAGAAAAACTATATTTTAACAATTAAAAGATATCATGAGCGCAAAAATCTTTGCAGCCCATGCCGCCAGCCACCTCGTCCAGGTTTTCATCCGCTAACTCGTCAGTTAAAGTTTCGGGATTAACCGGCAGAACCAGATATAACACCTTTGCTGACTCTTCCACAACTTTAATCTCAATTTTTTCGGGGACATTGATGCCTAGTTGGGCAATCGCTTGATGAGGTTTTGCCATCAGGTCTTTCTTGAAGTTTTCATCTTTCCACGCTTTCTTAATTGCTTTTTCTTCAATCTCTTCGCGTGTTAATATCTTTCCTTCTTTAGCCATTATAAATCACCTCCTTTCGTAATCTTAAATGAAAGTACTTCTCTTACTTTTGCTCACATCATTAAATACGTGAATTGAAGCACTTCATTACAGCTTTATGGAATATTTTTAAAAGGTTATTTCATTTATAGGAGTTCCAGTATTTCTCTGCTTTTACGGCAAAGGGTTTGAGACGCCGTTCCGTAAACCTTATCAGCGGCGGGTTTGAAAAGCCGGCGGAGTACAATACCATGTGTGTCCCGAAAGGTATCCCTTCCCGGAATTGGGCTTTTAATGCTTCGGCCAGCAGCTGGACACCCCGTCCGGTATTTTGAAGATCTTCTCTGACAAAAAGAATATCGTAGTAAAGAGTATCCGGCGCAGTCAGCCGTGTTATCACCCAGCCAACGATCTCATCCTGGCGGCACAGCCAAAAGCTGGTAGAAAAGTGGGGGCTGACGGGCTGTTCCTTAAACGGAGAGGCAAAACCCGGATACCATTTATGTTCCAAAGCTCTAAGCCCGTCAAGTTCCGACGCTTGAACGCCGGGCCACGGGATTATGGTGTAGGTGGGAGGAAGGTGATACCGTTGGATCCAACCTTCTTTCGCCAGCGAGATGACATCAATTTTATTGATTTCCCTCATTAGCTCAGGTTCGCCCCAGCCAGACCTGCTGAGAATACTTTTTATCTCCGACATTGAGTTACCCTCGTCAACAAAACAGATCTCCAACTTCGAACAGCCCTTTTGCCGCAGCTTCTCCTCTGCAAAAAAGAGCAGCTGCTTTCCAAAACCGAGGTTTCGAAAACGCGGCGCCACAAACAGGGAATGGATTTTACCGGTTTGACCGCCTCCCATTGCCTCGGCCAGGACAAGTCCGGCCGGATAACCGTAACAGGAAGCCGCTCCGGCAACTATTGAAACCTGATCTTCTTTCCGTAATAAATCACGGAAACGGGGGAAGGTAAATTTTTCATACAGGGTGAAATCGGACCGATCAATAGTTTGGATCTGATACATATTCCTACTCCCCCCGCTCTTATTATTTCATATCTAAGCCAGTTGCCGTCTGGCCAATTCTGCAAACACTCCGTTGACTTTCATCAAAGCCTGGTAGGAACCTTCCTCGATGATCCTTCCCTTATCCAATACAATAATCCGGTCGCAGTTGATCACCGTGCTGAGGCGGTGGGCAATGACCACCCGGGTGGCCTTGAGCCCGTCCAGGCTTTGGCTGACAATGGCCTGGGTCTTATTGTCCAGGGCGCTGGTGGCCTCGTCAAAGTATATTATTTTAGGCCGGTTGACAATGGCCCGGGCGATGAGCAGCCGCTGTCTCTGACCGCCGGACAGGGTGGACGCCCCCTCGCTGATTACCGTGTGCATGCCCATGGGCATGTCTTTTATGTCATTTTCCAGCCCGGCCATTCTGGCCGCCTCCCAGGCGTCATCCATGGTCAGGTTTGGATTGGACCCCACAATATTGGTGAATATATCGCCGGACAGCAGCTTGCCATTCTGCAGGACAACGCCCAACTGCCGGCGCAAAGCCCGGAGGTCCACTTTTTCAATGTCATGGCCGCTGTAGTAGATGCGGCCTGACTGAGGCTTTTCAAAGCCCAGCAAAACCCTGAAAAGGGTTGACTTGCCGCTGCCTGAAGGCCCCACCAGCCCTATGTACTCCCCCTCTTTAACCTGCAGGGACACGTTGTCGAGAATCTGCGGCCCGTCATCCCTGTAGCGGAAAAACAGGTGACTGACCTCGATGTTTCCGGACAGTTCCCCCGGGTCCACCTTGGCCTCGTCATATTCCGGCAAATGTTCCAGTATTGGCTTGGCCAGATCCAAAAGGGGAACCGCGGCGTTGATACCCATCAGCGTTTGGGACAGCACAATCATGGCTATTAAAAAACCGGTGAAGGCCGCGTTAAAAGCGATAAACTGGCCCGGGGCCAGGGTATTGCCCAGGGAGGAAGCCACGGCGTAAAAAATTACCATGGACGCAGCCACCGGAAAGACTGAATTGAATGTTTCCAGCCAGCCCGCGACCATCTGTTTCTTAAAGGTTAATTTTCTCTGGCGGCTGAATTCCCCGGACCACTGGTAAAAAGCCCTGATTTCGGCGCCGGCCACCCGGAATTTGGCCACCCCGCCGAAAAACTGCAAAACCAGTCCGGAAATACTGTTTGCGAGATCGGTGACCTGCCGCTCGTACCTGGTCATCAGGCGGCCCAAAAAGTAGGTGACGGCAATGGCCCCGGCCAGCAATACGACGGCAACTAGTGCAAGCTTGACATCGTAGTAGAAAAGAAGGATTAAATTAAAGCAGGAAAATATACTGGTGAGAATGGTTGTTACAGTATTTTCCGTAACAATCATGCGGATCCTGGCAATGGCCATGGCCCGCATGGCCAGATCCCCGGAGGTGTAATTCCTGAAAAAGGGCACCGGCAGGCTCAAGAGCCGGTCCCAGACCGCAGCCTGGATGGATCCGTCCATTTTTCCCATTATTCGCTGCATGGCAAAGGACCGGGTCAGCTGAAAAATCATTGAGGCCACGGCGCCGGCCGCCAGAAAAAGGGCCACGTGCCCAAGCTGAACCTTTTCCCCCCCGGGAATGACGGTGTCAAAAACTATTCCCGTGGCAACAGGCACAACCATGCCCAGCAGTCCGCCCAGAATCCCCGTTAAAGTGACCATAAAAAAGTCCTGCCGCCAGCAGTTTTCCCGTCCAAAAATCAGGAGATCGAACAGCTTCATGGCTTTATCCGGAAAAGGCCGGTAGAAGGTAAAGGCAAAGGGCTTAACCTGGCGGGCCGTTTGAAAATCAGCCGGGGTCCTCTTTTGACCGGCTGGGTCATGGATCTCGTACCGCCCGGGGGATAAGGGGATCAGCGCCACCGGCCGGTTGTTGTCCTCCATATAGGCCAGCAAGGGGCCGTTGTCCTGCTGCCACCAGTCCTCTTTCAGAAGCACCCTGCGCAGCCGGATGCGGGACGCCTCGGCTATATCCCCCAGAAGGTCCTTTGAAGAAGCTATTCTGTCTCTCGAAGGCGGAACTATCTTTACTTTCATCCATTGACCAACCAACCGGCAGGCGTCAAGGAGGGGGCTGCCGGAAGACTCCTCTCCCGCCAACGACTCCGTTTCCGGCTGCACTGCGGCCAGCAGCCGGCCCAGGGCATTTTCCATCAGGCGCCGGTTCATTCTCGATTTGTCCTGAAAGCGCTGACTATCGGCCTGCTCTTTTTCACGGCGGCGGTCCAGCGCCGCCCGGAGGGACCGGCTGTGAAAAGCTGCAAGTTCCTGCAGGGAGGCTTCATCACCGGCCTCCCCGGCCCAAAACCTCCCGCCGGACCACACAATGCGGGGCTTACCGGCTGCAGCGGAGCTTTCGGCAAGCGTACCGGCCCAGTGGCTGACAGCATTTATAAAAAATTCCCTTTGATCAGGTCCGGCAGCCGCCTCCAAAAACCTTGCCCAACTCAGCTGCAGCAGGCTGGTGCCGGTCAGGCCCGTGGCCATGAGGCCCAGCTCCCGATCTGTGCCTTCTGGCCTGACGCCCAAAAATATGTCTCCCGGCCCGGCTTCAAAAAGAAACTCTCTGGATCCAACCGCCTCTCCGCCGGAAATAAAGACGGTAAACACGGATACCTTGCCACGGTCCACCATCCACAATTGACCGGGATCGGTCAGCAGGAGGGGCTTATTTCCTTCTACGGCAATGGCCTTTCCTTCTTTTTGAAACAGGTCGGAAACTGTCACTGGATCACTTCCCGGTCAATAATTACTTGAAAAATAGCGGCCTCCCAGCTAAGCGGTGCTGATTAAACCGGCGTAGTACCCGCCTGTTGCCATCAGTTCCTCGTGGCTGCCCCGCTGAATAATCTTGCCTTTATCCAGTACGATGATTTCGTCACAGTCCCGGATGGTGCTGAGGCGGTGAGCAACGATCACACAGGTGCAGCCCCTGCGCCGGATATTCTCGTCAACCAGTTTCTCAGTCAGGGGATCCAGGGCGCTGGTGGCCTCATCCATCACCAGTATGGACGGGTTGCCGGCCAAGGCGCGGGCGATTTCAAGCCTCTGCCTCTGCCCGCCGCTGAAATTGCCTCCCCCTTCGCTAAGCAGGCTGTCGTAGCCCCCCGGCCTGGAGGTAATATCGTCGTGAATGCAGGCATCCTTTGCCGCCCGGACAACGTCCAAATCAGAAACTGTTTCGTCCCAAAGAGTGATGTTATCCCTGATGGTTCCCCGGAACATGGAGATATCCTGATCCACCACGGCCAGCGAACCGGCCAGCGCCACCCGGGGAATATCCCGCCTGGCCCGCCCGTCCAACAATATCTCCCCGGACCACGGTTTATACAGTCCGGAGATCAATTTGGCCACGGTGGACTTGCCGCTTCCCGACCCCCCCACCAGGGCCACCCTCTGCCCAGGCTTCAAAACCAGGTTAAAGTCCTCGATCAGGGGCGGGTCCAGCGGGCTGTAGCCAAAGCTTACATTTCGAAGATCAACCTGACCGGCCAGCTTACCGGGCACTCCCGCCGGAGAGACCTGGCCTTTATCCCGGGCCTGTTCATCAACGGGGTATTTGAGAACGTCGTCCAGGCGGTTCATATCAGCCTCGACCTCCTGCAACTGCCCGCCCAGCCCCACCAGCCCGGTAACCGGCGTCATAAAGCTGGTCATCAGGCTCTGGAAGGCCACCAGCCCGCCGATGGTCATTCCCCCGTTTAAAATGATGAAGCCGCCCATAACCAGAACCACCGTGTTTGTAATGGCTGAAAGGAATACCGGAATGGCCGAAAGGTATTGGTTGGTGACACCAATCTGCTGTTCGGCGTTCAGCGCCTTGGCCTGGTAGCCGGACCACTTGGCAAAAAAGTCCGATTCCGACCCGGTGGCCTTCAGGGTTTCAATAACCTGCAGCCCCGACATGGCCGTGCCGATAATTTTTCCCCGGTCCTGCTGGAGCATGCGGTTTAAGTCCACCCTCTTTTGCGACACTTGTCTCAGGTAGAGCATGTTCACAGCGGCCGCGACGGCCCCCACCAGCGACAGCAGCAGGCTGTACTGAACCATGAGGACGAAATAAAATACAATCATCACCAGATTAAGAGCATTGCTGGCCAGCTGTCCGGACAGCAGCGCGGCCACTTTATCGTTGCTCTGCATGCGGGAGCTTATATCTCCCGCCGAACGCTGGCTGAAGAACTCCACCGGCAGGCGGAGAACATGCCACATGAACTGTCCCGAGGTGGCCAGGGCAATTTTGGTCTGCAGCCTCAATAGGTAATACCTTTGAATCCAGGTCAGAATCCCCCGCAGCAAGCCTGTCAATCCCATGCCCAGCAGCAGGGGAACCAGCCAGGTCTGCCTGTTGGCCAGCAAAATGTCGTCAACGAATATCTTTGAAAACACCGGAATGAGCAGGCCGGGGACTACCAATGCCAGCCCCACCAGGATAACGTAAGTGAGGGCAACCTCCGACCCCTTCAGCCTTTTCTTCAGGGCGTTTAAAATGCTGGGCTTTTCCCCGCCTCTCAAGAAATCGGCACCGGGGTTGAAGGCCATAACCACACCGGTAAAGGACTGGTCGAATTCCTCTTCCGATACCGTCCTCGGTCCCATTGCAGGGTCGTTTAGAAGCACTTTCCCGTCCTGAAAGCCCATCAGAACCAAAAAGTGATTAAAATTCCAATGAATAATGACGGGAAGTTGCATCTCTTTCAACGTATCCGGCTCTTTACGGTACCCCTTTGCTTCCAGCCCGTATCTTCTGGCAGCCTTCAGCACATTGCTGGCCTTGCTGCCGTCACGGGAAACCCCGCAGGCCTGGCGAAGCTCTTCCAGGGGCACATACCTCCCCCAGTAGGCCAGAATCATGGCCAGGGAAGCGGCCCCGCACTCCACCGCCTCCATCTGTAAAACGGTGGGAACTTTAACCCTTTGTTCCGGCTTTCCCTTCAACACTGATGAACCCCCATCCCCCAGCCAGTCAATAAACCGAGAGGGCTTTCTTTACCATCGGAACCACCATTCCTATCGGACGCAGATCGTTCACGGTCACCGTGCCGGTACAAAGTGTGCCGCTGTTTATTTTCAGCGGCGGTCCCTTGGACGAAGACCACATATAGCCGCTCACGGTTCCCTCGTCTGATATAACGTCAATACGCACCTCCAGGGGAGCTCCTTCACCCGACAGCTTGGCCACCAGCTCCTTGCTGCCCAGCGACATCATCATCCCCTGGGCGGTGGCGGGATACTCGGAAACCGATACCACCCTGCCCAGCATGAACCCATACTCCTCCTTTTTAACGGTGCTCGGGCTAATCTGGGCTTCCATGCCGGGCAATATGTTTTTGCCCTCCTCAGCCTTTACATAAAGAACAACTTCCAGTTTAACTGTGTTTCCCATCCTCTCCAGGCTGACCAGGTTAGCCCCCGGCTGAGTTATATCGCCCTTCCTGGCCTGCACCTCCAGGACCCGGCCATCCACCCGGGAAACAACCGCCGACTTCAGGTTCAGGTCGTCCTGCAGCTTTTTTATCCTATTTTCGGTTTCATATATCTTCATGGCCTTGGTGGTGGCAAACTGCTCTTCCAGAAGCTGGAGGTTGAGCTGAGCCTGCTGCAGCTTTGCTTTGTAGGATATAATGGTTTCCTGCCACTCCCCGGCCGCCAGCCTGGCCAATTCCTCCTCGGCCGCCCGGGTTTCCAGGCGGGCAAGATCCAGGTCCTTTCCGGCGCCGGTAAGTTCAATCTCGGCAATTAAGCCGCTTTCAAACAGCTTATTTATTTTGTTAAAGTAATTCTGCCTGTTGTTTTCGTGGACCCTGGCCTGTTCCAGGCTTATTTTGGCTCTCTCTATTTCATGCTGTCTTCCCGAAACCGCGCTTTTATAGTTAGCCTCTTCGTACGGCAGTGAAGACCTGGCCTCTTTTATTTTCCTGATCAGTTCATACAGCCCGGAAAGCTCCGGCCCCAGGTTTTCTTTTTCGCCCGAAACCGTGCCTGAAATTTCGAGTTTTTTCAGATTCTCAAGCTCTGTCTTCAGGTCGTTGATTTGTCCAACCAGGTCGGGCTTTTCGATCCTTGCCACCACGTCGCCCCTTTTGACCAGGTCGCCCACCGCGACCCGTACGTCGGAAATCTGCCCGCTCTCGGTATGGGTAATGTTGGAGACTCCAAAACTTTTGATAATTATTCCATGACCGTTTACCCTGACCGGAATAGTGCCAAAAATACCCCATAAAAGCAATGCGGCAAGTATGCAGCCGACAGCTGTCAGGGCAAACCAGGCCCTGGGATTAGTCACCGAAACCAGCTGGTCAAGCTGCTCCGGAGACGATAGCCTCTCCAGTGAAACCTTCCGGAAAATTCCACCGCTCAACCTCGCATCTCCTCCTTAAAAAAACACCGGGGCTTTGAACCGGCCCTGCAGCCGGCCCTGCCAGAACATGGCCACCGTAAGCCTGCCCTTTCTTTAATGCGCGGTCAGGCTGTCAGCTGCTATTCTCAAGACTGAAATTTTCCGTCCCGCAGGACCTTAATCACCACAAGGTCACCCACGTCATTTCCGTTCTGGTCGAACGAGTGGTAGCCGGCCACACCGGGCCAATTCTTCAGGACCCGCAGTTGCCCGGCCAGGGCCTGCGGGTCCGGGGCGCCGGCCCGCTCAATGGCCGCGGCCAGGATCTTAACCGCGTCGTAACCCTGGGCGGAATACGCGCTGGGGGCCTTATAATACTCTTTGGTAAAATTATCAATAAATTTTTGTACTTCCTGCCGGGTGTCGGCGGGGTTGAAAATGGTGCCCAGCACGGTGCCGTCCGCGGCCCTGCCGCCTATCTCGGACAGCAGCGGAGAGTCCATGGCGTTGCCTGCGTAATAACGGGCGGAAATGCCCGCCCTGCCCCCGTCGGCTATGAATTCGGCCCCGGCGGGCATCCCGCAGGCAATGAATATACCGTCGAAGTCCAGGGCCTTCCACTTGTTGTGCAGTCTTTCCAGGTCTTTCAGGTCGCCGTAGTAAGTAATGCGGTCAACCACCTGTATGCCTGCTTTTTTGGCGTGGTCTTCAAATGAGTTGGCCAGGCCCATCCCGTAAGAATCCTCGGAGTAGAAAACCACCATCCGCTTATGGCCCTGCTGGGAACAATAATTTGCAATCCTCCCGGCAATTTGGTCGTCACCGGGAATATTGCGGAATACCGACTTGTAGCCCTTTCCGGTAAGTTCCGGCGCGGTTGATGCCGGGGAAAGCATAACCAGCCCGGCTTCCTCGTAAATCCTGGAGGCTGGAATGGAAACAAAGGAATTCCTGTGCCCGATTACCGCCGCCACCTGCCGATCTTTGACAAATGACTGGGCGACGGCCATCCCTACGGCCACGGAGCCCTGGTCGTCCTTGATCACCAGTTTAATCTTCCGGCCGTTGATGCCGCCGCCCTGGTTAATCTCCTTGACAGCCAGATCAACTCCCTCTCTGAACAGGCTGTTGTTGGACTCAAAGGGCCAGGCCACGCCTATGGCGATGTCTTCACTGCTTTTTGTTCCCTGGCAGCCCGAGGCCAGGATCAGCAAGGCCAGAACCAGTATCAGCGCTATAAGCGCCTTTTTTTTCCGATATCCTGAAAAATAAATGCCGGTTATTGCTGTCCCCCCCTTTGTCATCAACCCCTGATCCGGCCGCAGTCCGGACAGACGCCGCCACTTGCGGCGGGAGCGCCGCTGCCGCAGCCGCACACGGAATTTCTGTCGCCGCGTGCTTCACTGCCGGTTCCTGCCGCCACTATATCCAGTTGGTCATCGTCCAGCTCTCCGCCGTCCCCAAGCCCTCCGGCACGGCCGCTTTCACGCCTGTTCACCCTTGCCAGCAGTGACCGCCGGAGTTCCTCCCGGATCGTGCACTGGCCGGCCAGTCCCGCCGACACCATGAACCTGGCCAGGTCAATGGCCTGAATATACTCATCCGGCACAGGCCCGTCAGGTATGATCTCCCCGGACGGATTTTGCAGCATCTTCTCTACGTCGAGGCTGAAACGTTCGGCCAGTTCCTGTTCATTCATCTGAATTCCACCCCATAGCATTCAAATCGGACCTCAGCCTCTGCACGGCCCTGTATATGATAACAGCCACGTTGCTTTTAGTCAGTCCGGTTATTTCTGATATGGCTCCATTGGTCAGCCCGGCGGCGAATTTAAGGCCGATGATATTTCTCTCCCGGTCACTTAGCATGGTCATTGCCTTTAGCAGCTCGTCCAGCCTTTCCCTGCGGACCAGGGTGTCCACCGGGGCCTCGGCTGCACACTCAATCTGGCCCAGCATTTCGATGGACACAAACCTTTTTCTTTTCTGCGCCCTTAAGTGGTCGGTCAGCGTGTTGTGGGCGATGGTAAAGATCCAGCCGGCAAAGGGCCCCTTTTCCCGATGATAACTCCGGATATTGGCCAGTACAAGTTCAAAGACCCTGCTGGTCAGATCCTCGGCCTCGTGCCGGTCGCCGATGCGGTAGCAAATATATTTGTAGATGCGGGGGAGGTAATGGTCGTACAATTCCCCAAAGGCAGCGGGATCATTGACGGACCGGACCACAAGATCCTGTTCCCCGGTCAGAATTATGGCATTATACGTCGGCTTCATTTTATACTGCTCCTTAACTCATATACGCCGGGTGTGTCTTTACATTACACCTCTTCTATAATTCAAAACAGTTTAATCGGCTGAAAATGACTCTGCAAAATATTAAAACAAAGCCGGGACTTCATGTGATGCTCCGGCTTTAAATACGACATATGCTTTAGCATAATTAATAAATTGATTATCAAGCAGTCAAAAAATGTGACGCTTACTCTTTGATTGCGGATGTGTCCCGGTAAAATTTTTTATTACTTTAATTTTACCACGCTCTACCATTTAAATGATACTGTACCAAAGTACAGTCTTGGCAAAGAAAAAGCCGACCTTGGGCCATAGGGCAACGTTGTTCCTTACATGTCCACCAGGCCCATATAACTGGCATAGGCAATAACCTGAGCCCTATTTTTCATACGGAGCTTTTCCAATATTTTGCCCATATGATATTTGACAGTCCTCTCTGTTACATAAAGAGTCATAGCTACTTCTTTATAGGTCTTGCCCTGAGCAACCAGGCTCAGGACTTCCAGCTGCCGCTGGGTCAGCATTTCATTTTCTTCCTCTTCCTTACTCAGCAACCCTTCACTATTAAACTCCTTTAAGACCCTTTGGGCTAATCCCGGAGATAAAGGGGCCTCCCCCTCCTTAAGGGCGTCAAACATATTAAAAAGTTCCCCGGCATTTAAATTTTTCAAAAGATACCCGGAAGCCCCGCTTTTGACCGCTTCGAAAAGATCCTCATCAGCCTCGGAAGCAGTCAGAATGACAATCTTGATCTCAGGGAATTTGGCTTTGATCAGCCGGGTGGCTGCCAATCCGTTGCAGCCAGGCATCAGTACATCCATCAAAATAACATCGGGCCGCAGTATTTCAGCCTTCTCCAAGGCTTCCAGGCCGTTTCCGGCGGTGCCCACAACCTTGATACCCCTGGCGCTTAAAAGGTTTTGCAGCCCTTCTATAAATAGAGGATGGTCATCGACAAGCAATACCTTCAAACCTGCTTTCCTCCCTCTTTTTGCGCTGCTTGAAGCTGAACAGTTACCTTTGTTCCCCCGTTGGGCACTGAGCTGATGCTTAATGTTCCGCCTATTTCCTTAGCCCTATCCTCCATAATTTCCAGGCCAAAGCTTTTTTCTTTGGTCAGCCTGACCAGATCTGAATCAAAGCCCCGGCCGTTATCCTCAATGACCAGCATCAGCCGGCCGGCTTCGGTCAGTAAAGATATATCCGCGCTGCTGCTGCCGGCATGTTTTCTGACATTGGCCAGAGCCTCCTGGATGATGCGCAGCAACTGCCTTCCCATACCGGTTGAAATACTGCCGGTACACGTATTATCAATATTTAGCCGGACCTTAATGCCGTAATTTCTAGTGTAACGCTCAAGGTACTGACGCAAATATTCTATAAAATCCTCTCCTAAAAAGGTTTCACCTCTCATGCCCAGTATGTATTCCCGAACCTCGGTATGGGCGTCCCGGGCCACCTGGCCTACTCTTTCCAGGCCGTTGTCAACTAGGAGAGGGTTGCAAAAGGGCTGTTTTTTTTGCCGTTTGCAAACCAATATTTTTTAAAAACAATATTAGAGGCACATGTTAGCTGCAAATGGATAAT
>Ga0209347_1004684_pt1 | contig 13914 bp, 15 predicted proteins | sample AutmiccommuBRH23_FD_187382 | JGI IMG/M metagenome (GOLD analysis project Ga0209347, IMG submission 187382) | Deep subsurface microbial communities from Mt. Terri, Switzerland - Autotrophic microbial communities BRH/23 (SPAdes) (version 2) | ecosystem: Environmental > Aquatic > Deep subsurface >... | reverse complement strand
AAGCGGAGACGATACAGGAAATATTGGAGCAGGTGATATCGCTGAAGAAAGTATTGATTGTTCTTTGTGTGGTGGCAGTGCTCACAGGAGCGGCTATTTATGTTCAATTATACAGGCCCGAAACACATGCCCTGTCATACGCCGCTATTCAAAAACCCCCTGAGTGGTCGCAGGAGGAACTGTATAAAGACATGTTTGTTACAGCCGTCCACCCTCATATTGCTAGGGCGGTGGCTGAATATTACGGCAGGCCGCTGATGTACGGCCTGGAGAGCGTCGACATTCTGAGTGTCACAAGGCCCCATGGCTACCGTACCTTTGAATTTGAGATAAAACTTCAGGTGAAACCCTTTGTGGGCGCGCACAATACCATCGGTATCGATAACATTACCGTCAGGGTGGAATCAGGCGGAATTGAAGTTGAAAAGTTTGAACACATTCAAGGCTTTGAACCGCCGGCGCACCTGAAAAACTTAGAAAGCACCCGATAGCGGATCCGAGGATATATGTGAACATCTGGCAAGCTGCGTAAGGTTTATATGAAGAGCCCAATGCCTTAATAGGGCACGTTGGGTTCTGTGAGGGGCGTGGACGGCCTTCTCACATTCAACATATCATTGAAAAGTGAGGTGGAAGTCGAGCGTCTACTCGACAAAAAGATGGACAGGGAAAAAGAAATAATCCGGGAGATGGAGGAACTTAAGGAAGCCGACATCCCGCAAGCGGAAAAATGGGAAAGGATTTTGGGGCTGGCCAGGGAGTTGGGGAGAATGATACTGGAAAAAGATCAGGATCTGGAAAAGTAACTTTTGTTGGAGGTGTCAGGATTTGCTTGCTCAGGGGGAATGTTCGGCGGTTAAATGGGCAAAAAACGGGTGACTGGCGATGTCACTGGCCATCCTTTAATTGTGCGCGTTTCTGGCTTTTCCCGACCTGACCCATGCGGCGCCGGAAACCCCGGTGGCGATCAAGGCGGAAATGGGATGGCAGGGCAGGGTTGTGCCGGGAAGGTACGGTCCCGTCGTGATCCAGCTTAAGAATACCGGTGGCGATTATTTGGGAAATGAGATTTCTTTTACCTATTAACCTTTTCATAAGAGGTTTTCTTTCAATGCCATTGAATTAGGACTTGAATAAAATCCGCAAAGGACTGATAGAAATATGTATCCGGCAATAGGGAAAAAACAGGAAATCATCAACATATTAAATGACTATGGAGAGGAAAAATATATTGAGATGATCCTTTCCGAACACCCGGAAGTCAGGTTGTTGTGGCGCCGCAGGAACCTGCTGCCGGACACTCCTCTTGAAATTAACGGCATTAACCCTATAGCACATGTTTTGTTTGAATCAATAGTGGAAAACCAGGCTCAGGAGGGGAACCCGCCGGAGGTCCGTGAGGCCATTGAACGATTAAAAACGGCCGGTTTTTCCCACCACAGCGCCAGGGCAAACGTAGCGGGGGTTTTTATCCCGGGCTTCTATGATTGCCTGAAAGAAAAAAGGCCTTTTGACGGGGAGGCTTACGCCCGCCGCCTTAAAATCCTGGGGAAGGCTGTGGGCAAATTGGGCCGAAATGATTTATGCCCGTGCGGCAGTGGAAAAAAATTTAAAAAGTGCTGCCTTGACGCAAAAGAATGCTTTGAATTACACCCCAACGCCGGATTGCTTATCTTGGGCCAGGGGAGCTATGCCGACTACGGCTATTTGGAAAAGCAGCACCCCGGGGACGCGGTGGTGCAATTGGAAAACCGGTCCCATATAGCAGATTTTCTGGAGTCCGAGGGCGATTTGGAGGGTGCTGCGCTTGCTCTGAAGGAAAACATTGAACTGGCTGAGAGTCTGGATGATAAGGGGTTATTGAAAAACTCACTCGAGGAACTGCAATTGCTGTGTTTAAATCACGAAGAATTGATTCCGGAAGCGATCAAGGCTACGGGACGGCTTATAGAAATCGCCGACTCCGACGAAGAGAGGTGTATGCTTTGGTGTGACAAGGCGGATTTGATGGCCAGACAGGGTAGGGTGGGTCCGGCGGAAAAAGAATATGGCAGGCTATTTTCAGAGTATCCGGACTGGCATTTCGGACGCTACAGGTATGCCCTGTTATTGGATGAGCTGGGTAATACAGGGGATGCCGTGGAATTACTGAAGTCCTTGCTGGCGGAAAAGGACAAGCTGGACGAAGAAACCTGTGATTCAGCCGAGGACCTGCTGTCAAGCATATTGGAGGACGGCTGTCAGGAGGACAGGTTAGTGGCGGAAGACGGCGAGGAAAGGGATTCGTAAAATGTACATGACCTATGTCACAGATCACTCAAATCAGGTGCACCAGTTGCTGGTCTCAGTTTCACGGCACTTCCATGCGGCCGGGGACGGGAGTATAAAGTACCAGAAAAAGCCCTTTGAGGTAAACATAAAAAATTATCATAAGTCTAAAAAAGCCCACCTGGTCTATTATATTTTACGCGATCATTTCAGCGGCAATTTCGTTTTTGAGATAACCACCACAAACTCTCTGCTATCCCTTACGGATTTTCTGTATTATGCCTGGCATAAGGATACGGAAGATCATATCTGGGGCATGCCGGACTCAATTCTGGTTCCAAAGCTAATTTCTTCACCGGATTTTTTCGAAGGGCTGAACAGGCTGGGGGCTGAAGCCCTTAATCCTCCCAGCGGGTTTGCCTCGGGCGTGAGGATTATCAGGGATATCGAGGACCAAATCCATTTTAACCTTGGAAAAAGGGTCAACTCCAAAATCGAAGGGGTTAAAAATATAAAGCGAAAAATCTACAGGTACATGCTGCATTCCGGTTTCAGGGAGGATAAAGTGAAAAAATGGCAGGATTTCCTTCCTGCCGGACATCCCAAAACAGTGCCTGATTATCCCGATTTCATAAAATGTTTCAGCTTTGACGGAGGGGAAACCGTCGGAACGGAGGCGGCAACCGGGAAATTTCATGTCACACCTGCGCCGGTGGTTGAAACCGATGATATAAGCCGGAAGGAAAGGGCGCATTCGGGAGCGCGTGTCAGGTTTTCACAAGAAAAACTGAATCTCGCCCAGGAAATGATCTACGACGCCTGGGAAACAGACAGCAGAAAAACACGCATCGCCCTGGCCCGCAAGGCTCTGAAAACCTCTCCCTATTGCGCGGACGCGTACGTCCTGCTGGCCGAAGAAAGCGGGGATCCCGAGGAGTCACTGGACTTTTATGAAAAAGGTGTCCTGGCCGGTAAAACGGCGCTGGGGGATCTCTTCTTTAAGGAGAAGGCCGGATTCTTCTAGGGCCTCCTTGACACAAGGCCATATATGAGGGCCCTGGCCGGTCTGGCCGACTGCTTGTGGAAACTGGGTAATAAACAGCAGGCCATAAGCCACTACAAAGAATTGTTGCGCCTGAACCCCAATGACAACCAGGGTATCCGCTATATTTTGGCCAGTTGCCTTCTGGAAGAAGGGCTGGATGAAGATTTCGGCAAATTACTGAAAGACAATAAAGATGATGGGTCTGGTTACTGCCAAAGCTATGGAAGAGGTGCACAAAATTGCGGCACGGAGGCTATCGGTTACATTATTAACGGACGGTGAACTTGATAGGCTCCTCAGCCAGGCCGCCGACTCCCAGTTGTTGACTAGCGAGCTGTTTCAAAAATCGTCTTGGGAGTATTATGAACAGGGACTCTCACAACTCAGCCGGGACCTACAAGGACTTCTAGAGAAAGCAATCAATGATAGATACCGTAAAAAACTCATCTCTGAATTGACCAAAGATGATGTTGTGATTGCAACCCTGGATCGCCGACTGGACCTAGATCCTCCATACTTCAGGGATATCCTTGATGTATGTTTGCGAATTGCAAGTCGACCTGTGGATGCAGCGTCTATTCTCAGGTACTATCAGGCTATGCTTTTTGAGAAGGTTCTCTACCCAAACAGTAAAGGTATTGCGCTGTCTTCGGTCGGGATTACCCCGATTGGCGTCAAGCTGGCGAGTACTGAAACTGAATAAACAGGCCGCCGGGTTTGAGGGAGCGGACTACACCCTCCAAAACCTGAACACGAACTGACCGGGGTAAAACTGCAAAAGGCAATCCGGACAGTATGCAGTCCACTTCAGAAAGGCCAAGCTGCCGTATGGCGGGATAAAGATCCTCAGCCCGGGAACGGTAGTGCAGGCCGCGGTATAACCACCTCAGGCGCCGGGTCATCTCCCTGTCCCGTTCAAATATGACGGCCTTGCAGTGAGGATGTTTTAACTCATGAACATACCTGGTAAATACACCTGTACCGGCCCCCAATTCCACAATAGATCTGGTATTTTCCCAGTCAATCGGTTTAATCATGGCCTGGGCCAGGAAATGTGAGCTTGGCAGTACACTACCTATACTTTTGGGGGATTTTAAAAATTTGCTCAGAAAAATGACCTTATCTGAGACAGTACTTCCGAAATACTTTGTTACAGGTGGTTTTTCAGATCCCAGCCAAGGGCTTCCGCTTTTGCCGCTTTCATTTAAACCTCCAGTCGACTCGTCTCGTTATAAAGAAAGAAATCATCAGCGCAGGTCATGCAACCCCTTTTTGTCTCTAAAACTATAGACGTTCCGACCAGACATTTTATTTCGGATAAAATCAAAAAAATGGTTGCCATCTCCAGGAAGAAGGTTTAGTATGAATACATAGATAAACGATGTATATAATTTCTATGCATGGTCATCATAGGCTACATCACTGGAGGTGAGGGAATGAGAATCAACAAGGAATTAGTCAAGGGCAGCACGGTTATCCTTATTCTGACACTGCTGGACCGTAAGCCCATGTACGGCTACCAGTTGATTAAAGAGATTGAGGAGCATTCCGGAGGAGTTTTTTCACTTAAAGAAGGGACCCTTTACCCCATTTTGCATTCCCTGGAGTCAAAGGGGCTGGTGGAGTCGTACTGGAGCGGAGAAGAGGGGGCCCGGCGCAGGAAGTACTACCGCATTATGGACCAGGGGAGATTGCTGTTAAAAGAGAAAAAGGAAGAGTGGGGCGTTTTTCGTACTGCCGTGGACCGGGTTTTGAGGGGGGCGCTGGTATGGAGTTAGGACAGCATGAAAAAGTGCAAGAATATCTGAACGCGGTATGTTTCCAGATTAAATGCCGGGAAGTTCACGGGCAAATCAGGCTGGAGCTGTTGGGACACATGGAAGAGAGGGTGGAAGAATTAAAACTGGCCAATGTTCCTGAGGAGGAGGCCGTTAATAAGGCCATAGGGCAGATGGGGGACGCCTTTAGCCTGGGAAAACAGCTGCACCAGGCCCATAAGCCGAGGATAGAGTGGAGTTTGCTGGCCCTCATCGGCTCCTTTGTCGGCATTGGCCTGCTGACCCTGCTTTCAATTGAAAGGTACGGCCTGTTCAGGGAGAAATCCTTATCGTTATTCCCCAACAGCCTTGTCTGGCTTTCGCTTGGATTAATAGTAGCGGTCGGGATAAACTGCCTCGACTACCGCAAGATAAGAAGATTTTCAATGTATTTGTATGCCGGGACGCTTCTTGTCTGGCTGTTCGTACTCCAGTTCGGGCCGGTATACAATGGCAAGCGTTTTTTAAATCTGTTTCTTGTGCAGATTGATTTTATTGGTATTACGCCCTTTTTGCTGATAGTCGCCCTGGCCGGGATATTTTCCAGGTGGAACTGGGATCAGAGAGGGTGGTTTGTAAAAGCGTTTATTCTTTATGTTGTTCCCTGTCTATTCTTTTCTCATGGAAGCATGTACTTTTGGGGTAATATTTTATATACCGCCGCTTTTCTGATACTCATCCTTTTTGCAGGGGCTGGAATATTACGTGCATTTTCAGTATTAGTTGCCCCCATAAGCGTGTTTCTTTTAAATATATTCCAGGAACCATATATGATGGCTCGAATTCTCGCATTTATTAACGCGTACAAAGATCCGCAGGGTGCGGGCTATATTTATGTCCAATCAATTGAAGCCATCCGTTCCGCTGGTTTTTGGGGTCAGGGATTTACTTTTCCGGCAAATAATATACCGCTTTTTCATACCGAGCTTATTTTCACCTACATTGTCTATACCTTTGGCTGGATTGCCGGGCTGATTATTTTTTCCCTGGCCGTTGCCACGGTAATCCGGATGACCGGCGTGGCAATGCAGGTGAAGGAACAGTACGGCCGTTTGCTGGTGATCGGACTGACAGGTATTTTTGCCGTCCAGTTTTTCTGGAATATTTTAATGACTCTGGGGTTTGCGCCAATCAGCGGTTTTAACCTGCCCTTCATAAGTTACGGCGGCTCCCAGTTAATCATCCAGTTGGCGGCCATGGGGTTGATCTTGAGTGTCTACCGGCGTAAGGACATGGTGGCCATTTATAAGTAGTGGAAAAAATCTCAGGGTAACTATTTCGGACGGAACCGGATATGATCCGGTTCCGTCTATATGTTTGCCCGGCATGTCTGCCGAGCCGATGGGTTGAAAGGAAACCCTGTCACCTAAGGACTGATCAGGGACTGCAGTTTATTGAAAATAATTTACCGAAAACCGTACCAATAAAATGAGATATAGTATTTTGGGGATAGTATGACCGGAAGGATGAGTGAAACCATTGTCAGGTAAAGATATCGCAATACTTTCATGCAGAATACTGGCGGTATACTCCGTTATCAGCGCCGCCAAGGCACTGAACTATCTTATGATTCTTGAACAGCTGTTTCAGGGAAATATCAGGCCGGTAACAATAATACCCATTATAATGTCCTCGTCAATACCCTCTATTCTGCTTTTTGCTTTTGGGGTGGCGCTATGGCTGAAGGCAGAGAGGGTAGCAGCTTACATGCTGCCGGACAGGGAGGAGACTTCGGAAAGGCCCGCACTCAGTATTGAAGATGTGCAATCAGCGGCATTTTCGGTGGTGGGAGTGCTGGTCCTGGCCGGGGCCATCCCGCAACTGGTGCAAACGGCTTCCAGTATTATAATAATGCACAGCCTGGAATACACCTCCCGGAATCAGTGGTTCCTGCCCCATGACATACCCAGGCTGGCCGGGTTGGTTGTCCAGCTGATTCTGGGCTTCTGGCTGTTTTTCGGGTCCCGGGGCTTGGCCGGGCTGTACCGGAGAATGCGCGAGGCCGGGCTTAGCAGGGTTAAGGAAGATGATTGATGTGTTTATTGCCCTCACCTGTGGCTGATAGGGATACCTTACTATTTCTGAAAACCTGGGGTTGGAACGGCTCTTAGCCTGCCCAACCCCAGGTTCTTTGCCGCATTTGGCCGGGTGCCTCTGATTCAGATCCGGCGATACCGGAAGGCGCCAATATCCGTGACATTCTTGCCAACACAAAGATAACGCCTTTGTCCGATCTCTCAATCTATATTGATTTACATGAGTATTAAATTGTCTCAGAAAGCCATTGCCCAACAGAACAAATGTTTGCTATAATTAAAGCAAATGTATGTTCGGGGTGATAAGATGGCACAGCAAGAAACCATGAGTTTAAGGAAATTCAAAGAAAAATTTCCTGATGAGAATGCTTGCTGCAAGCATATGTTTCAGATTAGGTGGCCAGAGGGGTATCGTTGCCCAAAGTGTGGCCACGACCAGTTCTATTACATCGGTACCCGAAAACTGTACGAGTGCAAGGCTTGTAGATATCAAACATCGGTGACTGCAGGTACAGTAATGCATAAATCTCACACAAAACTGGATGTATGGTTTTTGGCAATATACCTGACTGCCCATGATAAGAGGGGCATATCAGCCAGAAAGCTTGAACAAGACCTCGAAGTCAGTTACCCCACAGCGTGGCTGATGTTACACAAGATCCGTAAGGCTATGGGTGATCGTGACGCCTACTATCTGTTGGCAGGTATTGTTGAACTTGATGATGCCTTTTTTGGTGGCCCCACTGAAGGCGGAAAACGGGGACGGGGAACTGACAAAACAAAAGCTCTCATTGGTCTGTCGTTGGATAAGCAAGGCCGTCCACAGTATATTAAAGCCGCCGTGATTGAAAACCTTAAGGCAAATACACTGACTGAAACAGTAAAAGGACTGATTCAACAAGGTTCAGTTATCTCTTCGGATTTACACAGAAGCTATCCCTGCCTGGAAAAGGAAGGATATAAAGTGTACGGCAAAGAGTTTAACCCGAAGGAAAATCCTGATCACCTGAAGTGGCTACATACCGCGATTTCAAACCTCAAGACTTTGATTGTAGGGACTTATCACGGACTGGATTCAAAGCACTTACAGGCATACTTCAACGAGTATTGCTATCGGTTTAATCGCCGCAAATTTAAGGGGCAATTATTCAATAGGCTTTTGAACGCCTGTATTGGAACCACCACCATTACTTACCGCCAATTGGTGGATGGGGTTCCTGTTTTAACTTGATACTCATGAATAATAATAAGAAATCTGCTTGATTAGCACCCTGAGTTACAATGCTATTCCCGAATTAAAGGGTACTGAAAGCGGTCCAGGCCTCCAGGTCAGCCTGGGAGACTTCAATGTTACAATGCTATTCCCGAATTAAAGGGTACTGAAAGAGAAATACATCGAGAGGGTTCAGGAGTTGGATAAACTGGTTACAATGCTATTCCCGAATTAAAGGGTACTGAAAGAAGCCAGGTAATATTGTAAGGAATCCTACGTTTACCTATGTTACAATGCTATTCCCGAATTAAAGGGTACTGAAAGGGTCGTTGACCATCCGGATTGAGCGGTCAAACTGTTCGTTACAATGCTATTCCCGAATTAAAGGGTACTGAAAGTACAACCACAAGCCTTTCAAGTCTGTTTCATCCAGTCACGTTACAATGCTATTCCCGAATTAAAGGGTACTGAAAGTCTCCACTCTGCGCAAAAGGTTCTGTGGGTGCCGGTCCGTTACAATGCTGTTCCCGAATTGAAGGGTACTGAAAGAGGTAGACATGGCAGATGATAGGGTGCGGTTAAAGCTACCGTTACAATGCTATTCCCGAATTAAAGGGTACTGAAAGGTAGCCGTCAGGCCCTAGCTGTCCCGAAGGATTAACCTGTTACAATGCTATTCCCGAATTAAAGGGTACTGAAAGACAAAAAGGAATGGGAGGTCCTGCAGGCCTTGGCCGAGTTACAATGCTATTCCCGAATTAAAGGGTACAGGCGGTTTAAGTATTAGGCCGGAATGAGGGGATTTACTCGTGGTTGGGATAGTTACATTTATCTTGTATAAGGAGAGCACCGGGGGCCATCAGTGCGGGTTGACCGCCTGTTCGCAATTGCTGGTAAAAAGCTTTTGCGTAGCGGTCTTCTCTTCCCTCCGCCCATGGAGATCAGAAAGCTTTTTCCCGGTTCGGATTAGACTTATTATTTATGAGCCGGTTTTTTTTCTTAAACGGCTTAGATTCTGCATTCCCCGGCTGATTTCAATCACGTGGGCATCCTCGGCGTCCAGGTCTTGGGTTATTTGATCCAGGGCTACCCAGGGGTCCACATGCTCGCCGCAGGTAAAAATGTCAACGGCGGCGTAGGACATTTCCGGCCAGGTGTGAATGGTAAGGTGAGACTCCGAGATTACCACCACCCCGCTCACACCCTGAGGTTCAAACCTATGAAAAACAACCTCGCGAATTTCCGCGTTAGCCGCATTAGCCGCACCAATCATAATTTCTTCTATAGCTTTAATGTCATTTAATTTTTCCTTATTGCATTCCCAGATTTCTGCCAGCAGTTGTATTCCCAGCGGGTGTCCCAGTGCGGTCATCGGTTGTTGCCCCCTTTCTAGGCTATCATTACCCGGTAGCTACATTGTTATTAACAATAGACATTATGGGGACTGACACCTAAATATTAAGTTGTGCAAAAGCGAAAAAAAGGAGCCTCCGGACATATCCGGGCTCCTTTTTTTCGCCGTTTATTTGAAATACCTGTTCAACAGGCCTTCCAGGGCCTGAGCGTGCCTGGCCTCGTCCCGGGAGGATTCGTCCAGGGCGTCGTGGACGTGGTCGTTGCCCAGTTCCTTGGCCTTGACGGCCACCTCTTTTTTGACCTTGTTAGCCGTCTGCTCGCCTGCCAGCATCTTGGCGATATTATCCTTGGTGCTCCCGGAAATGATGCCGTTTAGTTCGGCGAAGCGGGCGGCGTGCCAGGCCTCGTCCAGGGCTATGGACTCCAGCACCAGAGCCACCTCGGGGTAGCCCTCCCGCTGGGCCTGCAGGGACATGGCCAGGTAGAGCCCAACTTCCCAGGTCTCCCCCCGGAATTCTTTGCCCACTGCTTCCTCCAGTTCGGTGCCCTTGGCAACTCCCAGTTTTACTTCATTGATCAGATCCGCCATGAATATCTTCCTCCTTGAAATTATTATTTATTTCACGGTCGCCGCACTGTTTGCAGTGGCCGTAAAAGTGCAGGTTGAAAAATTTTACCTGATTGGGCGACGATCCGGCGGCTTTCCTGAGGAAACTTTCAACGCTTTCCGGCAAGTCTCCCATGTCGTCCACCCGGCCGCAGGAAAGGCAGATGAAGTGGGGGTGGGGGGCTGTGTTGGCGTCGTAGCGGTAAATGTTTTCGCCGGTGTTGAAGCGCTGCAGCAGCCCTGCCTCCTCGAAGGCCCGCACCGTCTTGTAGACGGTGTTGAAGCTGACTGCCGGGAATGTTTTAAGCACCTCCCGGTAAACCTGGTCGGCGGTGGGGTGGGCCTTGCTCCCGGCCAGCAGCCGGTAGATTAACTCCCGCTGCGGGGTCAGGCGCAGCCCCTTCTGATGAAAAATGCTTTTAATTTCATTCATCTAATCACCCGTGCGATAATAGTTATTATGTAATAATTATTATCTATAACGGACCCATTGTCAATAGCCTGTTTCTTAACTTTTTCTTAAAACCAAAAGGAGCCTTGGAAAGATCCAAAGCTCCTTAATATACTGCGCCGTTTTGCGGTTTGTTAAGCGGCTGGACTGCTATTAAAGTTCGGTGACCCAGCCGAAGTCGTCCGGCAGCAGGCCGTACTGGACACCGCTGATGTAATCGTAAAGCCGCTGGGAGATTTTGCCCACCCGGCCGTCCCCGGGGATGATGATTTTGTCGTTCCACTTAAGCTCGCTGACCGGGGAGATTACGGCGGCGGTGCCGGTGCCGAAGATCTCCTGCAGGGTACCCTTCCGGGAGGCTTCGTAGACCTCGTCGATGCTGATGGGTCTTTCACTGACCTTGAGCCCCCAGTTTCTAGTGGCGTGCAGCACCGATTCCCGGGTTATACCGCCCAGGATGCTGCCCTCCAGGGCCGGGGTGATTACTTCGTCATTGATTACGAAGAAGATGTTCATGGTGCCCACTTCTTCGATATATTTTCTCTCACAGCCGTCCAGCCACAGCACCTGGGTGTAGCCCGCCTTTTTGGCCTCCTCGGCCGCCATCAGGCTGGCTGCGTAATTGCCCGGGGTCTTGACGTGGCCCAGTCCGCCCCGGACAGCCCGCACATACTTGTCGGTGACGTAAATCTTTACCGGCTTGAAGCCCTCGGGGTAATACGCCCCCACCGGGGAAAGAATGATCATGAATTTGTGGGTGTTGGAGGGGCGTACGCCCAGATAAGGGTCGGTGGCGATGATAAAGGGCCGGATGTAAAGGGAGGTCTCCTTTGATCCGGGGACCCAGTCCTTTTCCAGATTAATCAGCTTGATCAGTGCCTCATAGAACAGTTCCTCGTCCACCAGGGGTATGCAGAGCCTCTCAGCCGACCTGTTAAGCCTGGAAATATATGCCTTGGGCCTAAAGATGCCAATCTTGCCGCTGCTTCTCCGGTAGGCTTTGATGCCCTCGAAAATAGCCTGGCCGTAATGCAGCACCATGGTGGAGGGATCCAGGGCCAGCGGCTGGTAGGGCTCGATGCGGGGGTTCTGCCAGCCCCCGTTGTTGTAATCCATGACAAACATATGGTCGGTGAAGATGGTGCCAAAGCTGAGTTCGCTGTCCAGTGGCTTTTTCTTCAGGCTTTCCGCCTTTTTAACCGGGATTCGATCCATTTTTCCCACTCCTCCTTGCTTAAACCCTAACCCGCTTATTTATAGTTAAACGGGATATTTGCTGCACCGGGAAAAAATATTCTTTGATCCCCGGCGCAAAATGTTCCCCTGCCAAAGACCCGGAATACTTTTATAATGAGCTTTTTCTTTTTTTAGGTACTTCTAGATTATCTGGCAATCTCCTGCAAAATGTATAGGCCGGAAATGGGCGCTTATCGCCGTGGTCTTCCGTATTTCTTTAGTTTAGCACTTTGAGACAATAATTTAAAGGTTTGATTAGGCATTTTTTAGTACTTAATAGATTATTGATTTTTATCGGGTCAGAATTTAAAATTAACCTGAGGTTGAGGCATGGATAAACAAGTTAACAGGGTAAACAGAATAGGCATCATGGGAGGGACCTTTGACCCGGTGCATTACGGCCACCTGGTTGCCGCCGAGGGCGCCCGCCATCATTTCAGCCTGGACGTGGTCATCTTTGTGCCGGCCGCAAGGCCGCCGCACAAGGGTATAAGGATCATCACCGACCCTATGCACAGGCTGAACATGACCGTGCTGGCCACCGGCAGCAACCCCAATTTTGAGGTTTCCGACCTTGAGATTAAGCGCCAGGGGCCCTCTTACACCATAGAGACGGTCAGCTATTTTCACCGGTCCTGGCCGGACTCCCAGATCTACTTCATCACCGGGGCCGATGCCGTGCTGGAGATACTCACCTGGCACAGGGTGCGGGAGCTTTTGGACCTGTGTTATTTCATTGCCGCCACCAGGCCGGGCTACCGCCTGGAAAACCTGTCCGAGACACTGAAGGGGCTGCCCGCCAGATATATCGAAAAAATAGCCGTGATGGAGGTGCCGGCCCTGGCCATATCCTCCACCGACATCAGGGACCGGGTGGGGAGCGGCAAGCCGATAAAATACCTGCTCCCCGAAGAGGTTGAAAACTACATTAACCATAAGGGTATCTACAGACCGGTTTGAACAGCCGGAGAAGGGCGCCCCCCGGCATAGGGGCGCCCTTCTCCATATATATGAACCCCGGTGCGGGAATCAGCCGGTGATATCCACCCTGACCGAGCCGTTTTTGGTTTCCAGGTTGGCCAGTCCGGCCCCGCCGCCCAGGGTCAGGTCGCCCCTGGACCCCCCGCTCTGATTGGTGCGGTTCCCTTCCAGGCCGCTGATGCCGCCGTGTTCGGTGACGGCCTGGATCCTCAAGTCGGAACTGCGGGGCAGGCGCAGGGTGACCTGGCCCAGGTCGCTCCTCAGGCTGTATTTGCCGTTCAGGGGCCGGTCGGAAGACAGGCTGACGCTGCCGTTTTTGGAGACGGCGCTGACCACGCCGGCGGGGTTGACTATGTTGACCCTGCCCATGGAAGTTTCTGCCGTGATGTCTCCGCTGATCTCTTTCAGGCTGACTTCACCCATACGGCTGGCGGCATCGATACTGCCGGTGACTCCTTCGGCCTCCACCCGCCCCATGGAGGTTTTTAGCTCCAGGCTTTCAGCGGATATGCCACGGGCCGTGATGCTGCCCATATCGTCCGAAACTTTGACTTTTAGCCCCTTTGGTATCTCCAGTCGCAGCCTGGCCAAGGTGTTGCGGTCCTGGTCGGTGTAGACCCTGGTAATCTTGCCGGATTCCACCACCACCCGCATATTTTCGGCAGCTGCCCGGGCAGCCCCAGGGTTTGGACCTTTTCCGGTGATGCGGGCCGAGAGGTGCAGCCTGTCGTCGGGGCTGGGGATAATCTCAACCTCCCCCAGCTTGTTCTCCACCTCCAGAAAAGCTCCCTTTTCCAGGCTCACCGGATCCCCCTGCCACTGCCTTTGATACTCGGACCTTTGCCCCCACCAAAATCCTTCTTCCATAAGCTTGCCCGGAATCAGACCATACAGTCCGTTGGCC
>Ga0209347_1004683_pt1 | contig 13917 bp, 8 predicted proteins | sample AutmiccommuBRH23_FD_187382 | JGI IMG/M metagenome (GOLD analysis project Ga0209347, IMG submission 187382) | Deep subsurface microbial communities from Mt. Terri, Switzerland - Autotrophic microbial communities BRH/23 (SPAdes) (version 2) | ecosystem: Environmental > Aquatic > Deep subsurface >... | reverse complement strand
AACTGGCAGCTCTGTGAAGATGAATATGCATATGACGTAACATTAAGGCTGGCCCGAAACCTTATACAACATGGTGCAACTGTTTATATGATGGTGTTTGATCCGTTTGATGGCATACGCAATGATAGCTACCTGAAGCCAGACAAGTCTGAAAAATGTTATCCAAACAAAACCATTCCTCTGAACCAGTTAAAGAGGCTTCAGCAACGTACAGATGTCGTTAATGAACTTTCAGTAAAGCACCGTGGAAGCTTTCAGCGAATGATATCCGTTCATGTTGATTCCAGAAGCCATGGTCAAAATATCGATGTGTTTTTTTATCACAATAAGGACAGTAAAAATGGCCGGAAAGCTGCCATTACCCTTCAAAGAACATTTCAAAACAAATATGACCGGCACCAGCCGGGCAGAGGATATAAAGGCACCGTTTCCGACAGAAATTTATATGAAGTAAGGAATAGCCTTCCGCCAGCAGTTTACATAGAACTGGGAAATATTAACCATCAGCGCGACCAGCAACGTTTTATTATTCCTTCAAACCGCCAGGCACTTGCCAACTGGCTTTATGAAGGATTGCGTGAAGATTTCAGAACGAATAAATAATCCTATAGTACAGCCTCAAACAATAGGCAATTATATTCATGCGGATCATTAGAATATGACCGGCTGAAATTTTAACTGGCTGCTAAAGCTCGTCCTTAAGATACTGTGCAGTATAAGATCTCCTGTTTTTAATAATTTTTTCGGGAGTACCAGCAACAAGTATTTCCCCTCCTTCTTTTCCCCCTCCGGGCCCCAGGTCAATAATATGATCTGCCACTTTAATAACATCCATGTTATGCTCAATAACAATCACAGTATTGCCTTTATCTACCAGGCGGTTCAGAACGCCAAGAAGTACGCTTATGTCTTCAAAATGGAGTCCGGTTGTAGGCTCATCCAAAATATAAAGTGTTTTACCGGTATCCCTTTTTGCAAGTTCAGCTGCCAGTTTCACCCTCTGCGACTCACCTCCGGAGAGGGTAGTAGATGACTGTCCGAGGGTTATGTATCCCAGGCCTACATCCTGCAATGTTTTAAGTCTGCTGACAATGGAAGGAATATTTTCAAAAAATTCAACCCCCTGATTCATGGTCATGTCCAGCACGTCGCTTATTGATTTCCCCTTGTACCTTACCTCCAGGGTTTCCCTGTTGTATCTTTTACCATTGCATTTATCACAATGGATATACACATCGGGGAGGAAATTCATTTCAATGAGCTTCATCCCGCCACCCTGGCATTCTTCACACCGGCCGCCTTTCACATTAAATGAAAACCTTCCTGGTTTATATCCCCTTATTTTTGCTTCCGGTAATTGGGTAAAAAGATTTCTTATATCAGAAAAAACACCTGTATAGGTAACCGGATTTGAACGCGGAGTCCGTCCAATGGGTGATTGGTCAACCCTGATAACCTTGTCAAAATAATCAAGTCCTGTAATCGATTTATAAGGTAGCGGATCCTGAACTGAATTATAGAAATGCTGGCTTAAAACTGGCTGCAGGGTTTCATTGATCAATGTTGATTTACCGCTTCCTGAGACTCCTGTCACGCAAATCAGGGTGCCGACAGGAATATTTAAAGTAACATTCTGCAGGTTATTACCTGTGCAGCCTCTTAACGTCAAAACCTCTCCGGTCCCTGTACGTCTTTGTTCAGGCACCTTTATCTTTTTCCTGTTATTAAGGTAATCAGCTGTCAGGGTATTCGATTTCAACACATCTTCAGGAGTTCCTGCTGCTACCACTTCACCACCGTGGCGTCCGGCAAACGGCCCCATGTCGATAAGCCAGTCAGCATGAAGCATTGTTTCCTTGTCATGTTCAACTACAATCACTGAATTTCCACTGTCACGCAAAGTTTCAAGTGCTTCTATAAGCTTCAGGTTGTCGCGGTGATGAAGCCCGATGCTTGGCTCATCGAGGATGTAAAGTACATTTACAAGTTGAGAACCAATTTGGGTAGCCAGCCTGATGCGTTGGGATTCGCCGCCCGATAAACTTTGGGCAGAACGGTCGAGAGAAAGATAGTCAAGCCCCACTCCCAGCATGAATCCAAGCCTGTCGCGAATCTCCTTGATTACTTCTTTTCCTATCAACTTCTGCCGTTCGCTCAACCTCTCTTCCAGGTTCCCGAACCACAGGCCCAGCTCATTCAAATCCATCTTAGCCAGGTCAGATATATTTTTTCCGTCAATTTTAAAATACAGGGATTCCTTTTTCAGACGCTGACCATTACATTCAGGGCAGACAATCTTCTTTACAAACTGATTTGCCCATTTCTGAGCTTTCTTGGCAGGATTATCCTCCCTCTGACTTTCAACGTATTTCAACACCCCATCATAACTCATCATATAGTTGATGCTGGTGCCCAATGGAGTGTTTTTAAGTTGTATACGTTCATTGGTTCCGGTAAGTACAGCCTGCAATCCTTCTTCAGAAATATCCTTAACAGGGGTTTTCAGGGAGAAACCATACTTTTCACCCAAAGCTTCAATTTGCCAAAATATAAGGGAATTGCGATAAGCCCCCAAAGGTGCAATTCCTCCCTTCCCAATGCTTACGTTTTTATCAGGAATAATTTTATCGAGATCTATTTCTGTTATCTGACCAAGGCCATTGCAATGCGGACAAGCTCCCTGAGGAGAATTAAAAGAGAAATTATGAGGGGCAGGCTCACTGTATGAAATGCCTGTGGTAGGGCACATCAGCAACCGGCTGTAATATCTTACCATATTGGTATCATTGTCCAGGATCATGATAACTTCATGTCCATGCTTCATAGCGGTCTGAACACTCTGCTTCAGCCTTTTTTCATCAATTGCATCAACAACCATTTTATCAACAACAATTTCAATAAAATGATTTTTGTACCTGTCAATCTTGTGGTTATGTTTAACTTCAGTAATCTCACCATCGATCCGGGCATGGAGAAATCCCTTGCGCCTGATTTGTTCGAACAGCTCACGGTAATGTCCCTTTCTTCCTTTAACTACCGGGGCAAGGATGTGAATCCTTTTTCCTGCAAAATCATCCTTAATAAGCTGCAGGATTTTTTCTTCCGTATATTTAACCATCTTCTCCCCGGTATTGTAAGAATAGGCATCAGCAGCCCGTGCATACAACAAACGTAGAAAATCATAAATTTCCGTAACAGTGCCCACGGTTGAACGGGGATTCCGGGTGGTAACTTTTTGCTCTATTGAGATTACAGGGCTCAATCCTGTAATTTTATCTACATCAGGCCGCTCCAGGTTTCCCAGAAAAGAACGGGCATAGGCAGAAAAGGTTTCTATGTACCTCCGCTGTCCTTCGGCATAGATAGTGTCGAAAGCAAGTGACGATTTCCCGCTTCCGCTCAGGCCGGTAATCACTGTCAGTTTATTGCGCGGAATCTCAACCATAATATTGCGCAGGTTATGCTCCCTGGCGCCATAAACCACTATTTTCTCTTCCGGCTCAATGAAATCATCAACTGCCAGCAGAGTATCCTTTCTTTCCTCAAACATATTTTTCAGTATGTACCCCGTTACATTTAATCAAGCACAGGTATTTTAATGGTATACTTTTCCCGGGCTGAATTGGTAAGGCTGTAATCCCGCAGCCAGGGATTGAAGTCTTTCAACAGCTTATAATTGATATTCTGCTCAAATGCAAAATCAGCAAGGTTTTCTATCCTTCCGCTTACTTCAACATCCCGTGTTTTAACAACCGGGTATTTATCATTTTCGTCAATTTTAAAATTATAAGCTTTAGGATTTTCCATGATCAGCTTCAGTGCAATAATGCGGTAAACATACCTGCCTGTTTCCTCCCCAAAAAGAATATCATAATAAATGTTGTTTTTCTGCCTTGTCATTTGCCTTTCTACTCCAGCCATTCCGCCATTGAAGGCAGCTGCCACCATCGACCAGTTTCCGTATTTCGTGTAGCTCTTAAGAAAATAATCGCAGGCTGCATGGGTTGATTTCTCGATATGGTACCGTTCATCCACCTCATTATTTACCTCAAGTCCATGTTCCTTGGCAGTAGCAGCCAGAAATTGCCAGATACCCACAGCACTGGCAGATGAAACTGCCCTGGGGTTAAGGCTGCTTTCAGCAACTGCAAGGTATTTGAAATCATCAGGCACTCCTTTGCTCTCAAGAATTGGTTCAATTATTGAAAAAAATCGTGGTGCAAGTTTTATCATTCGCAAGGTTTGTGAATGGAAATAGGAATTTACAAGCAGTTCCCTGTCGAGGGACTCGCGTACATCAAACCGGCTGACCGGCACTACCTCACCTGCGAAAGTTACTGTATCGGGAATTTTCACTGCAGTAAAAACATGAGGGGCATACAATGGAAGTTTTTCGGGGTCTTCTTCCGGTTCAGTTGCTGTCGCAGCCGATCCCATCATCATCATATATATAATACCTGCATTTGCCACAACTACGAGGGCTAAAAAAATCTTCCACATTCTGTCTCTCTTCATATTACCTGATTTTTCTCTATGCGCAAAAATACATTTTTACCGCTGGTTTTCTATGCTAAAAATTAGATTCAGGGTAGAAAAAAAACAGATGCAAGCAATAAATTGTTTTGTAATTTACAACCGTTCATTTACTACAGACATCCTTCTGTTGGTTCCGGCACTTCGGAAAAGAGAATGTTTATAAATTTTGAAACCAGCTTCAATATCCGGTTAAGACTATGATTGATTTTTTTTAGTGGAATCTCACCCGTCGTTAGGATCGAAGTGGTTTTATTCCAGATGGTGATTGATGTTGATGAACTGGTTAGGGAAACCTTTAATTGTCTTTTTTTACCGGAATCAAACTTATTTGCCTTATATCCTGCAAATTCGTATAATCATACTGATAAAAGCCGTCGTCACCAATCATAAAAAGGTAGCCGTTCACAGGAATTACATCATAAGTTCTGATATTCGGAAAGCGGGCAATCATGTTGTCGTCGATATGGAGTTTATCGGCTGCATTGTAAACTTTCAACCCCGCATCGCCATCGCAAACAAAAAGTATATCCCCATCGATTCCCAAACCGTTGGGTCCGTTCATTGGATACGATTGTATCAGGTTAATGATCCTGTAATCGGGTGAAAGCCTCAGTACATCGAGCCGGTTCACATTGCTCCCGCATATATTTCCCCCCTTAAGAGTAACATAGGCATAGCCATCGGCGACCACCACCGGGTCGCAGGCAGTTACATGCCAGAATTGCCCCACATATTTAGGCACTGTGGCCACTTCAAGGGTATAGATCAGCATGCCGTTCTGCGTGCCAAAAAACATGTGCCCGTCATAAATAAACATGGTTTCAATGTTCCAGCCAACGGATTGTTTTCCGATGCTGCTGGGGCTGCCGGCGGTTTTTACATCAAACAGAAAAAGGGTTGAATTGTCAACTGCATACAGGTAATCATTATACAGGCCAAAGCGGGCCATTGAGCCTCCAATTCCAAAAGTGCTTCCATTCTGAACACCACCTCCGCTAAATCCACCGTCATTCATAGCAAGTTCCGCCCTGCCATAAAAATAGACCGGATAATAATGATACTCCATTTCCTGCCTTACCTTTTTAATCTCCCAACCGATAACAACACCTTCTTCCGGATCAACCTGTGCCACCCGGTAATCATTATCATAAGGAGGTGTGGTGTAGGGAAAAATATCCTTCACCCGGCTCACTTCAGCCGGATTGGTTACATCTGCAATATCTATAGCAACAAGGTCAATGTAACTGTCGGCATAAAGGATGTTATTTTTTACAGCAATGTCTACATTCCCCGGAATCTCAATAAAACCCAGATTCTGGGGACTGCCAGGATTTCGGTTGTCGATGATATGAATTCCTTTCAGTTCCTCATTAATAAAAATGTATCCGTCTTTAAAATAAATCTTTCCCGGATTCTCAAGTTCGCGGGGAACATTCATTTTCACTGCAGTCCGCAGGTCCTCATAGCTCATATAAATGGGAGCATTGGCAGTAAACACTTCCGTGTATTGATCTTTGCAGGAAAAAAGAAGGGTAAAAGCCAAAAAAAGGATGAATATCTTATGTATTGTTTTCATAAATCCGGTTTTTTAATTGAATATGAAACCCAGCTTTACAGTGAGCCTGTTGTAGTCGATATCAAGCCTGTAGTCTTTTTCACCCGTATATTGAAGCCGGTGAAACTGGTAACCGAATGCTACTGACATGCCAAATCCGGAAGAGAAAATATGGGAATATCCCATTCCTGCATTTCCCATTGGGCCACCCTGCGGTTCAAGTTTCCCGAAGTTATAACCGGGCCATGGACCAGGCCAGACAGAGGAAGACATTGGCCAGACATCATAATAAATCTCTCTTGAATCTTCCAGGGGAACCTGGTATCCCCCTTTCACAAAAATATAGGGTGAAGACAATGATTTTCTCCATTTAAGTTCCAGGTTCAGAAATGCCGGGAGGTATGTTTCCTTCAGGAATTCGGCACCAAAACCTGGCCCAACTGAGAAAATAGAACCAAGCCGCCAGTTGAGAGAACCTGTCACACTCAGCGGCGCATGCTGGCTGTTTTGGGAATTCCCCGCAAGCACCCCGATTTCTGTCCGGGAGAAAAACCTGGAATCAGCAGGAAAAGCAGGTTTTTCATACACATTGGCGCCCCGCCGGCCAACAACCCTTTCAACCTCCCTGTCGCTAAACACCCAGATATTGCCGGCTGTTTCAACCTGCAACTTTCGTGAATCATCAATCCATTTGTACTTTCCCTTAAGTATAGTTCCATTCTTCAGGTAAACATGGCCTCTATCTACCTGTGCAAAAACAATTACCGTTATCAGCAAAGCTGATATCATACAGCACAATTTTTTCATGATAATCTGTTTTAATGATAGATGTCATAAATGGTAAAGGTGGTTGCGTCTCCCGTCAATTATTTTCAAAAAAACCTGCTTCATCCAAAATTTTGAAAGCATGTACCATCTCCAGTTCATCAAACTGGTAAAGGCGGTTTCTGCGGAATAGCCGCCTGACTTCCCTCTTATTTTCAGGAAACAACCTTACGAAAGAACGGCGGCTGTTGTAGAGGTATCTGAATCTCTCTGTGGCCGGATCATACATAAAATAAGTTTTCCTTAGCTTTAATATAGTATCTCTAAGCTTCCCGTGTTCATTCCTGTATATGCCTGTTTTCTCCTCTATAATCTGATGAAATACCAAAAACCAACGGTTCCCCTCATATTTAATTTCAAAAAACCTATCTTGTCCGCTAATGCCGGCATTGAGATGTACCTTAACAAATTTCTGGTCACCCCAATCATTCCTGACAGTAAACCGGCTCACCTTTTTTTTGTCAACTAGGAACATCTGGTGAAGGTTTGAATTATACGCCGCCAATTGATCGCCTAATGCAAGATACCTTAGATGCAGGTTCCTAAAAAGATCGCCATCTTCCATCAATACATCACCATCCATGAATTTCTCATGAAGAAAATGCCTGCTGCTGACTTCAACAGGCAATTGATAAATTGTGCCCGTCAGTTTTCCTTCCAGCCGGTTCGAATTTTCACCCAGCGCATGCCAATCAAAAGAAGGAACCTGGGCGACAACAGAAAACATCATGATATAACCTGCCATCAAAATCAATATGAATCGTATCCCCTTCATTTTACTTGAACTATTTCAGAGCTTTTAAAAATCTTTCCGTCAGAAGTTATTCCTTCAACTGAAATTTCCACCATTCCCTTTACATCAGAAAGGTAAAATTCAATCCTTTGGCTGCTGCTGGTTTTTAACCGTTGCCTGAAGTATACCGTACGGAAATCTGGCGTATTTCTCACATGAATTTCAGGATTATTGTACTTGTAGCTGCTTTCAGTCTGGAGCAGGTACAGCCCCACACTTAAAACATCCGGTTGCCGGGTGAGTAAATAATATGGCTCTTTCAAATAGACTGCCAGAACCCCCGGAAACCTGATATCACCAAATAACCGGTCTTCTGTTACATATTCAATATAATCGATATCAACCGTTCCAAGTGACGACAACAGCCGGTTATTAAAAACAGGCACTCCGTTTATCAGCCTGAAAGGTTCATCTTCAAAATAAATCCCTTTTGAGAATTGAAGCAACCTGAGGGTAACTTCATTATTCCTTGCCCTGTATCGCACACCCGGAAGAAGTTCCCTGGCAATTTGCTGGAAATCGTCCAAATCATAATATTCATCAGGATCTACTACTTTATATGGTTCTCCGTAAAACGGCAGGCTGTATCGAGGAGGCATTTTAAACCGGGGAGGCCTGTTGAAATGAGCCGGAGCAAATAGTTTTGCCAGCCACGCACCATCAACTGTTTTTTCAATAAATCTTTTTTGTCTGGAATCAATTTGCACAAGCAGCTTTTCATAAATATCTTTTACAATCAGCGGTGATTGTTCAAGTTGAATCACCATTTCCTCCTGTTTCTCCGAAACTGCCTTCAAAATAACTTCTCCTGATCCCTGTGCATTTTTGATAAAAAAGGAAAAATATCCTTTACTATCGGCCACACAATAATCCAAATACATCGAGTCGTTAACGAGTGATAGAAACACAAGTGCTTTTCCAGCAGGCTGTTCTGTGTTTTGAATGAGCACCCTGCCCGAAATAACCAGCCCATCCTTTTCATCAAATACGGGGACAGAGGGATAGGAAGGCATCGTTATGCTCCAGAAGTTCCCGCCATAACCCCTTACGAGGCTGTCTGTGAGTACGGCCTTGATTACCACTTGATGAATATCAATGGAATCCACTTCCCTGAAATCAATATCTGCAACAACTTTGCTCCGGGGAGAATAGACCATTTTTTCCGGTATGATTTTGATTAAAGGCTTTGAAATACGGTAACCTTCTGATTTTTGTACAGGAACAGCAATGGTTTCAATATCCTTCTGGAACCTGTTGTATACGAAAAGTGATTTCTGGTGAATGATTTCCCCTTCAGTGGTGCTTTGTCCGTAGAAAAAAGCAGAAAGAAAATAAACTCCTGTAGTAAGGGAATCAGGCACATGTATAAAGCCATCAGCCAGTTTGTTCATGCTCCTCATCACCACTGATGAAATCAACCTGTTATCGATATCTGTCAGCTGAACATGTACAATATTGCTCTTTCCCTGATCATTATAGTTTACAGCCACATCGAACCTGACAGTATCACCTGATACACAAAATTCACGGTCCGGAAAAATAAACAACTTTGCATTCTTATTTAGTTCCTGTGACTGTATCACATTGAAGAACAAAGAAAATAAAGCAGTCAATGCAAATATAAGCCTGGTTTTCTTCATGAAGTAAATTTAATCCTCCCAAAAATAAGGTTTATATATTGGCCGAATTCCCCTTTCCGGGATATCATGGTACTGTTCAATCTTTCGGATTGTATTTATGCCCGAACCACGGTTCAGTTTCACCAGGTACCTGTGTTCTCTATGCCTGGAAATATCAAAGTTTCCAAGAATTAACTTTTCAGGATCTGATGTACAGGTAAGGTTGTTACGCGCCTGGACGTAAAGCGGATCAAATATTTTTCCTTTGGGGCCAAGCTGGCTGTTCAAATCGTTGTAGTACTTGTATGATGATTCCGAAATCCGGTATTGATGCATCATGTAAATCCAACCCTCCCCTCTTTCATTCTGCTCAAGATAACCATCGTAATATCCCATAAATTCGGCAGGATATTTTATGATATCAGGACTGGAAGTGTATTCCGAAGGAGCGGCTAAATTAAATAGTTCATGCGGATAAATTGTCTTCCAGCAATACTTCAGCAACCTGACCGGAGTTCCGATAACTGTATCAAAAGGGAATGTATATTGTAACACCAACCTGGAAGTAAACCTGTAGTAGCTGGCCTGATCCTCATGAATATCAACATAAAACTGTTGCCCTGTTCTTTTGATAAATGACCCTGCATCTGTTTCACCACCGGGATGAACCCACTTTTCAAAATATTCGATATAAGCTGAGTCGATACGGGGTTCTCCAGGAACCGGTTCATATGCCGACACGTAGGTTTCACCGCTGGCAATTATATGAAGCCTGTACTTCCTGAATGGATCAAGTGAAGCATTCAATATATAAACTCCTGGCTTATCCTGAATGGTATTTAATGTCTCCCCCCTGTCATCCTGAAGCTGCACAATTGCATTAACCGGCTTAAAATTATCCTGTTCATTAAATCCTTGTGATTTGTAAAGAAAAATCTGATTTTGCTCCCCGTACACCAATCTCGCATCAACAACCATTACCTCATCAACCTTGTCAAGATCTGCTATATAAACGGATTCACAGGAATATCCAAGCAGGAATAAAAGCATGTAATATATTTGTATCCTTCTCATCAGAATTTAAAATTATAGGTTAACGACGGCACCGGTATTCCGATTACTGAAAGCTTATACAAAGAGTATTTCCTGTAGTTTTCTGAAAAACCGGGTTCTGATTTCCTGTAATATATTGAATAGGGATTCTCCCTGCCATACGCATTGTAAACCGATAAAGTCCAGCTTCCCTTCCACATCCTCTTTTTACGCAGGTTCTCATCGAAGGTAACAGATGCATCCAGCCTGTGATAGGAGGGCATTCGGTACTTGTTCCTGTCGGAATACCAGACAAGAACCTCACCTGCATATGGATATTTTATTTCAGGAAGTGTAACAGGCCTCCCCGAGATGTACACAAAATTGGCAGTGAACCGCCACCTGCGGCTGATTTCATATGTTGCAACTGCAGAAAAATCGTGTGGTTTATCATACATCGAAGGATAATAACTGCCATTCCTGATGTTCTCTTCTGCAAAAGGTGAAACCGTTTTCTGGAATGTGCGCGAGAATACATAACTGGTCATACCTGTCAGCCTTCCACTGTTTTTAACTGCACTTAACTCGATTCCTGCAGAAAATCCCTTTGCAGGGATCAGTGCCGTTTCGATATGCTCATTCATGATGAGCCTGGCTCCGTTCTTATATTCCACAAGGTTGTTCAGGTATTTGTAATACATTTCAACAGAAAAGTCCACACCTTTCATCCATGAATCGTTTTCAATTCCCAACGCTACCTGGTCACTAATAAGTGGTTTCATATGGTAACCTGCAGGCTTCCATGTTTCAGCAGGTGAAGCAACTGCATTATTGCTGAGTTGGAAAAGATACTGATGCACCCGTTGGTAGCTTGCCTTTAAAACAAGGTTTGACAGATCATACCGCATCAACATCCTTGGCTCAAGTCCTGCATACGACTTTGACACCTCATTCGGATTAAAACGAAGCGTATCAGTCACATTTGACGGAGAGACAGGCCCTGAAAGATTATAAACAAAAACTTCTTGTGGACCTATATTGCCAAACCAAACAAACCTTAAACCTGCCGACATTGAAAATGAAGAAGAAAATTCAATTTCATCACCTGCATAGGTGGCAAGTTCAATCGCTTTTTCCCTGCCAATCTCCTTCGGTTCTATATTCGTAACATCTGCCACAGGTGTAATTTTCCCCGGATTTACATGATACATGATGGCTTTAATACCCCCGTTGGCGTTATGCAAAAGATCAGGGTGCCATCTGAAATGCAGGTTTGCTGAGGAATATGAAAGACTGTTGTCAAGAAAATAAGATTCCTGAGGATTCCTGTTCGCATAATCTGTCAGCCGGTAATTGTAACGGCTGTGCGCAACCTCCACATCGCTGTACAGTTTTTCATAAAGCCTCACGCTGCCTGAGAAGTTACCGAGCAAACTGCCATATTGTGTTACCGATTCCGTTCCGGTACTGAACTCATCATTGCTTGTATACCCCGTAAAGCTCATCCTGTTATGCCTGTTAAATTTCCAGCTGAGTTTTGATGAGCCATCATAAAAATGGGTTACTCCCCTGGCAAGATCCAGTTCAGGTATTTCCTTTAATATCCAGTTTGCATATGAACTTCTTCCTCCTGCAATAAAGGTTAACTTTTTATTTCCCGATAATGGACCATCCACCGTAAGCCTTGAATTTATGAGACCAATCCCGCCAGCATACCTTACCTGTTTTTCGTTTCCATCCCTGAACCCTACTTCCATCACCGAGGAAACTCTTTCGCCCAGCCAAACAGGCATTCCTCCTTTAAACAACCGCACGTTTTCAACCATATCAGGATTGATAAGAGAAAGGAAGCCGAACAGGTGAGATGAATTGAAAACCGGACTGCCGTTGATCAGTATCAGGTTCTGGTCCGTATTCCCACCCCTGACATTGAAGCCTGATGAAAGTTCACCCACAGACTGAACCCCGGGCAGCAAAGTTATACTTTTCATTACATCCACTTCACCCATCAATGCAGGGAGCCTTTTCAATGCCACTGAAGTCATCTGTACCATTCCCAGTTGTGAACGTGGCAAATCAGCATCTTTCCCTACTACTGTCACTTCACCTATGGCATGAGATTCCTCAAACAGTTCAAATTCTTCATAACCGTCTTCTATGAGCCTGATCCTGTAAACGGAACTCTGAAGCCCCACAAAGGAAAACTGGATCTGATGGTCGCCGGTAGGCAGTTCAAGAGAGAATTCACCTCCGGCTCCTGTCGATGTTCCTGTTCTGCCTTTGGTTTCAAACAAAATGGCACCCGTAAGCGGCTCTCCTGTTTTTCCGTCAACTACTTTCCCGCTCATAATTGCTCTCCTGTAACGGCCAAGGTTCAGCGGGTTACCGATAATCAAAAGCTGCGAGGCTTCATCCATTCTGTTCATCTGTCCTTTCAACTGAGGGTAAATAACAATACCATTATCCTGAAAAAAAAGAAAGGTCAGCTCACTTTGTGTGAAAATGTTATTAAGCGCCTGAATCAAGGGTGTATTCCTGAATGACCGGTTGATCCTGTAAGGTTCTATCCAATCATTTTTGTAAAAGAATCTGAGATCGTGGCGTGATTCCAGCGTATCAAAAAACACCTGAAGCGGCTGGTCATCGAAAGTACCATTCAGAAGTATTTCACCTTGTTCCTGGGAAAAAACAAAAAATCCCTTCATCAGGAAAATAAACAACAAAATTCGCCGGAGAAAAGGCATTTTGAGTCTGGTCAGTTTTAGTATAAAAATCATTCTATTTTATTGGCCATCTTTTGACGTCAGCCAGAAGGAAAAGTTTAAAAAGCAAAATTTAAAAGTAAATTCATTGGCTCCGGATTTAATATTCAGATGCCATAAATAACAAAATGGTTGCACCATGCATCGACTATTTCTTCATCAATACTGCTTCATCGAGTACCCTAAATGCCTTTAAAAGTTTTTCCTCTTTTGATATCTTTCTGGTTCAATTCAGGTTTGTAAAAAAAAAGAAGGCACGACTGTTTACCGGTTCAAATATAAAAATAAACAATAAAGTCTTTAAAAAGAATAATAAATTCCCGTATAAAACCCTACACGGTATGGCCTGAAATCAACATTATCATTCCGGCTGATCGAATTCAGGTAGTAATTCATTCTTGGCTCAAGGGCAAACGATATCCTCCTGCCCAGGTTGTACGTCAATCCCACTCCCATCGTTCCTGATAAATTAAGGGTTGAAATTTCGCTTGTTTTACCTATATGCTGCACTCCATACTGGTTATCGAGGTATGCATTGTTGCCGACTATAATACCTGCATTTATTCCGCCGATCAGTTCAACATTCATTTTTGTTCCAAACAGGAGATAACGAATGTAAAGTGGAACTTCAACAAAATCGAACACCTGGGAAAACTCCCCCTGCGATATAAAAGCATTATGAAAACCGGCGGCCGATTCAAGATTGGCAGCAATTTCAGCTCCCTTAGGCATGTTTTCAATCTCAATAACGCCTGCTGTACTGTTCATAGCTATCTGATTGTTAGTCATAGCAAC
>Ga0209347_1004682_pt1 | contig 13920 bp, 12 predicted proteins | sample AutmiccommuBRH23_FD_187382 | JGI IMG/M metagenome (GOLD analysis project Ga0209347, IMG submission 187382) | Deep subsurface microbial communities from Mt. Terri, Switzerland - Autotrophic microbial communities BRH/23 (SPAdes) (version 2) | ecosystem: Environmental > Aquatic > Deep subsurface >... | reverse complement strand
AAGGAGGAGTAAGCTTGAGAATAGCAGTTTGTCCCGGAAGCTTTGACCCTGCTACCAATGGACATATTGATATAATAGAAAGGTCAGGGTTGCTTTTTGACAAGGTTATAGTGGCAGTATTGAATAATCCTAAGAAGCAGCCTCTTTTTTCAGTTGAAGAGAGAGTTGAAATACTGAAGAAAACATGCGGTGCTATGAAGAATGTGGAAATCGACAGCTTTACGGGACTCTTGACTGAATATGCAAAAAGTAAAAATGCCAATGTAATAGTAAAGGGCTTAAGAGCTGTTTCAGATTTTGAATATGAATTGCAGATGGCTCTTATGAATAAGAAATTGAATCCGGAGATTGAGACGGTATTTATGATGACCAGCAGCAAATACTCATACTTAAGCTCCAGCCTGGTAAAGGAAGTAGCACGACTTGGGGGTTGTATCAAAGGCTTGGTACCAGAGATCATAGAAGGTGAAATTTATAAGAGATTTAAATAGTGCCCCATATGGCAATAGTAAGGAAGCATTTACGCGGAATTTGAATTAAGAATATAAAGTGTTTTTCGCGAAATATATAGGAGGTTGGTATTATGGAGGTTATGTTGCTATTAGATGCCCTTGAGGATATATTGGAAAAGGCCCCCAATCTTCCGTTGTCCAGTAAGTCTGTAATTAATAAGGATGAACTGCAGGAAATTATAAAGGATATAAGAATAAAGCTGCCTGATGAGATAAAACAGGCTCAATGGATCAAGGAAGAAAGACAGAAAATACTTATAGAAGCTAAAAAAGAAGCAGAAGCTCTAAGAAAAGAATGTGAAGAAAAGATGCACAGGATTAAGGAGGAACGGCAAAGAATTCTTGCGGAAGCGGAGAGGGAGGCTGAGATCCTTAAGAAGGAAGCAGATAAGAAGGTTCAGGAGCTTATCGATGACAGCGATATTATGAAGAGGGCAAACGAGCAGGCGAAGGAAGTAATAATTGCCGCTCAGATAGATGCGAAGAAAATAAGGCTCGGCTCCAAGGCTTATGCGGATGAATTGCTGGCGGAGCTTGAAAAGCATGCAGCAAATGTTATGGATACGATAAAAAATAATAGGGATGAGCTTAAAAACTTCAAAAGTTAAGCTCATGGATATAATTAGCTAATACATACGAAAAGGCTTTGATGAAAAAGGCCTTTTTTTATGTTTGAAAATAGACACAGCCATTATGAAAGCGAGTATGAACAGCAGATTTATAGTTGAATTCATAAAGACATGAATCCAATTATAATTTACAGTAGCCTCCCATATATCTGTCCCGGCTATTCCGGATAAATTGAACACCTGCATATCAGAAAACCAGGTAATCAGGATAAATGAGTAGAGTGCTGCAATTATGCCCTGCAGCAGCTTGAAAATAAAGTAAACACTGAATTTCAAGTCGGTTTCGGATACTATGCTCATCACCTGTGCATTTACCGACAGCCCCCCAAAGCCGATCATAAAGCTTACCATGATTGCCTTATATATCAGAGGTACTTGAAGTAAGGCACACTCTTTTGCACCATTGGTAACCTCCAAAAAGCCTATAAGAAAGCTGGATACCATGTCGGGAGTGACTGTTTCAAAGGGAAATGCTTTTGACAGTATGATGGAAAAAAAGCTCAGAAAACCCGATAATTTCAGCATGCTGGTTATTACTGAAAAGAAAATGATGAATCCGCCAATCATAAGTATCAGATTTACTCCATTTTTTACCGCATCTCCCATCAGCACTCCGATAGGCCTTCCGTCTTTCCTTCTGTAATCAAGCATATCAGTTAGAGGATTGGACAGACTATCGTTCTTTATTACAGGTTTTTCTTTGCCATAGTATCTCATAAGAAAACCTATAGTAACAGCAGACAGGTAATGGGAAACTGCCAGAAAGAAGCCAAGGGCGGGGTTGTTCATGATGCCGGTGGCAACAGCTCCTATAATGAACAGTGGTCCGGAAGTGCTGCACAAGCCTAGAAGCCTTTGTCCCTCCATATGAGTGCAAAGCTTTTCCTGACGCAGCTTGGCAGTTATCTTTGCACCAACAGGATATCCGGAGGACATACTCATGAAGAAGCCGAAAGAACCTTCTCCGGGTACATTGAACACAGGCCTCATAAGGGATTTGAAAGTAGATCCGAAGAAGCTGACGATTCCCAGACCTATTAGTATTTCTACACAAATGAAAAAGGGGAGAAGCGCGGGGCAGACCACATTGAACCAGAGCTTCAAGCCATCTGATGCGGCGGTGAAGGCATCATTGGGATATATGACTATGCAGGCCACCAGCAGGCAGAAGATAATGGAATATGTAAAGGTGGAAATATTGTTTTTGTTCATGATATACCTCTAAATATAATTAATAGGGTCTATATATTTATATTTAGAGGGAACTGAGTTTATGTATAGATAGGAGGATACCAAAATAATCTAGTGCATACCCAAAATAGAAGCAGACATGTCTATAGCCACATATAAGTATACACTAACCTCTATAATAATACGGAGAAGTCAGATAATCCTCTGAGCCCTTTTTGAATTCTGGGGTTCTGTATGCCAGGTTATATATGTCGGTGGATAATATATCGTAGTCGAACATTCTTTTGATTCGCTCGTCCGGGCATCTAAAGTCAGCCACTTTTGAGATCACCGGATATGGTGAGCACTTTTTTATCTCTTTTATAAGCTTTGTTCCATTTTCATTAAAGGCCAGCACTCTTATATAAGCAGGGCAATTTATTTCCTTGAATAATGCTATGTCGCTTTTTTGAATATCCAGCAGAAGATGGCATAGAAGGCGCTGTATATAAGTCCTTGTGTAACGTTTTGTCTTGACTGCTTCGATCAGTTCTTCACTGCTGGTGCAGGTTTGCGCGTGTTTCTTAAGCCTGTTCTCTATTCCTTCTCTGACATTGATATATTTCCTGAGCTCTGCCTCATCAATCAGTCTGAGCCTGTACAGCAATATATCGGAAAAGTCATTCAGGTATAAAGGATGCCTGTTTGAAGCAACAGAAGCTTCTATAATACCAACAGAGTTTTCGGGTATTGATTGTCTGACCTTTTCCGAAATTCCATTTGCGCTTATTTCAAGCCTGATTGCTGTTGCACTGGCTATATCACTTGTAATGCCGGTATCGCTATAACCGCTTGCAATACGCTTCACAGCAACAGGCTCTATGGTACTGTTCATGGTCATCAGAGCCTTGATATACTCAATACCCAATACATTATTGGGATTCCTCAAAATATCATCGGTATGGGCTTGTTCTTCTTCTCCTAAATACGAGGACAAGGCCTTTGATACTGCTTTGGGATAAGAAATGCCTTGTGTAAGCTGTGTTCTGAGAAGCTGCTTGAAGGCATCGGGTTCATTGTTCAGCAGCTTTGCCAATTGGTGCAGGGTGTCGGTATCCCCAAGCTCACTTCCGAAGCAGATATAATCTATGATCCCCATGGAATCAAATATTTTAACTGCACCCAATGCGAATATTTCTGCAGGCTGGCAGGCATATACTACGGGAAGCTCCATTACAAGGTCTGCACCATTCATAACAGCCGTTTGCGCCCGGGACCATTTGTCAAATATGGCAGGTTCTCCCCTTTGTACAAAGCTGCCGCTCATGATGCAGACGGTATAGTCTGCACCACAGGCTTCCTTTGCTGCCTGTATGTGGTACTTATGTCCATTATGGAAAGGATTATATTCTGAAATTATACCAACAACTTTCATGAAAGCTCTCTCCTATAGTATGTAATATTTATGTATTGGCATGTGCATATAGCTCATGTTTTGAGAAGACCTTCAAAGCCTTGCCCAAATCCTCGCATCTCGTATCTCGTATCTTGCATCTAATACATCCTATTCTACCATATTTTGAACTTGCATATGTGTAATTAAGACATCAATAGAGGAAATACTATATTATACTTTGTTATTTATTTTACACAAAAAGCAGGAAAAATGTTATTTATATAGAAAAGAGTACTGTTCATATTATTTTTGGGGAGGTACATATTTAATGAAAATTCTGGTTATTAACTGCGGCAGCTCTTCATTGAAGTATCAGCTGGTTGATATGCAAAATGAAGAAGTTATCGCAAAGGGTCTTGCAGAAAGAATAGGGATTGAGGGCTCTGTATTAAAGCATCAGCCCAATGATTCAGACAAAATATCAATAGAAAGACCCATGCCGACGCACAAGGAAGCCTTACAGACAGTCGTTGATGCATTGCTTGATGCGAATTACGGTGTAATTAAAGACATGAGCGAGATATCCGCAGTAGGACATAGAGTGGTTCATGCAGGAGAGAAATTTGCTTATTCGGTAATGTTGAATGAAGCTGTAATGAATGCATTGAAGGAGTGCATAGAAGTGGCTCCTTTGCATAATCCTCCGAATATCATGGGAATAGAAGCATGCAGACAGATCATGCCAAATGTTCCTATGGTGGGAGTATTTGATACAGCATTCCATCAGACTATGCCAAAGGAAGCATACATATATGCCATACCTTATGAATTCTATGAAAAGTACAAGATAAGAAGATATGGCTTCCATGGAACATCCCACAAATACGTTGCCGAGAGGGCAGCAGAAATGATTGGAAAGCCCATTGATCAGCTGAAGCTTATAACCTGCCACCTGGGAAATGGTGCCAGCATTACGGCAGTAAAGCACGGAAAGTCTGTAGAGACCAGTATGGGCTTTACGCCTCTTGAGGGACTCGCAATGGGAACAAGATCCGGAGACATAGATCCTGCAATAGTTAAGTATATTGCAGAAAAAGAAAACATCAATGTAGCCAAGGTTGATGAAATACTCAACAAAAAGTCAGGTGTATTGGGCATGTCTGGTGTAAGCAGTGATTTCAGAGATATCGAGGATGCTGCAGAAAAGGGTAATGTAAGAGCAAAGCTTGCTCTTGATGTATTTGTTCATAAGGTAAAGAAATACATAGGAGCATATGCAGCTGTCATGAACGGTGTTGATGCAATCATATTCACAGCGGGACTTGGAGAAAATTCCGGATACATCAGATCAGAAGTGTGCAAGGATATGTCCTTCCTCGGAATTGAGCTGGATGAAGCAAAGAACAATGTAAGAGGAAAGGAAACCGACTTGTCAAAAGCAGGAGCAAAGGTAAAAATTCTTCTTGTGCCGACAAATGAAGAGCTTATGATTGCCAGAGACACAAAGAAGATTATAAGTAAATAGTATAACTGTAAAAAGCAGGGAAACCTGCTGAGGCTAATGACAAAGTAGCGGAAATAAAGCAGCCATGTATGACATGGCTGCTTGCATAAGTACACATCATTATTCAAGCTATGACACTTTTGGGTGGTTTGAAGAGATTTTCAGATTAATCAGAAAAAAATTTACAAATCAAGAAGGATTTCTTGAAAAGTTGGCGTATTATATATACAAGTAATTAATATATAAATCGCACAAAGAAGATTACGTAGAATAGAAGCGATTTATAACATCAATGAAAACGTTTCGCACTATTGAACAATTATATAATGAATTTAATGCGAAACATATAGCACTATTAAAAATTGATGTACTGAAATTTAAAACACACATGACAGGGATTTTCTGTTATGTAGATTTGAAATTGCAGTATGCTGCGTCATTTATTTTGCGTAAATGAAATTCGGCAGAAAGGCTAGTCCTTTGTGCCTTTTTTGTTTTTAAATTGGAGGTGCTGGAATCCGGTGATATACTGGCAGTCCTTGGAACAGGAGCATATAACTACTCCATGGCAAGCAATTACAACAGATTGACAAGACCGGCATTGGTAATGGTTAATAATGGAGAGTCCCGGGTAGTAGTAAGAAGGGAAACCTACGAGGACCTTCTGGAGTATGAACAGCTATAGTATACACCTTGAAAAATGACCGGTTCGTTAATACGGGGACATTTACAGTTCTAAAGGCTTGCCGCTTTTGAAGTCAAGATATTTCTTCTGGGCATCCTTAAAAGCTACCAGTATTGCTTTTTGAGAAGAGCCAAGATAGCGCAGGTTGATATTGTTCCTGATCGCCTCGTAATCCGTGATCATGTTTTTTCCGATCAGAATATCCTTCAGTATACTGTTTGTCAGTGTAATGATGGCGTCACACTCTGCATCGAGTATTCTGCCGCTTTCGTTATCTACAATGAAGCCGATGAAGAACTGGCCGTACATTTGTGTAATGGGGTTGTTCATCTGGGATTTGGAATTGCCGACTATATATAATGAATTCTCTGGGTAAATCATACTATTCCTCCTCAATATTGGAATTTATAATATCAACTTTAAAATAACATAAAAAGCACGTAAGTACAAATAAAATATTTACCATGTTGTGGAGGATTTTATAGATCATAAGTCCACTGAAAAGGGAACTTTCCATTATAATAACAGACCTTTGAAGCGGGTAGACAAGTCCTGTTGGAAGCAAAAAATACATAAATTAAAAAATTAGGAGGAATAGAATGAAAATAACACATATTGAGACTATGACGCTCACTACTCCACTGAAGAAGCCCTTTAAAACGGCACTGCGGCAAACAAGCGTGTCTGAAAGTATAATTGTTAAAATACACACCGATGACGGGCAGACAGGCTTCGGGGGTGCGCCTCCCACAGCTGTTATTACAGGGGATACGATGGATTCAATAAATGGTGCTGTTTTGAATTTTATCAGCCCCGCAATAGTAGGAATGGATATAGAAGAGTTTGATCCATTGATGAAAAAGCTTCATAGCTCCCTATACAAGAATAGCAGTGCAAAAGCTGCCGTTGATATAGCCTTGTATGATTTATACGGAAAGCTTTTTAAAATGCCGTTGTATAAGCTCTTCGGAGGGGCAAGCAAGGAAATTGAATCTGATATTACCATAAGTGTAAATTCTCCGGAGGAAATGGTTGAAGACGCAATAGCCTATGTACAGAGAGGTTATACAATATTAAAAACAAAAGTAGGCTTGGATAGTGAGCTTGACATAGTGAGGGTAAAAAGAATAAGGGAAGCAGTAGGCAGTGATATCAGACTTATTCTTGACGCCAATCAGGGCTGGAATGCAAAGGAGGCAGTAAGAGCCATAAGAAAGCTTGAGGATATGGGAATGAATATCGAGCTGGTGGAGCAGCCTGTCAAGGCCCATGATATAGAGGGCCTGAAATATGTAACTGATAATGTAGAGACACCTATAATGGCAGATGAGTCACTGTTCTCGCCGGAGGACGGCTTTAGAATACTTAAGCTTAGAGCGGCAGATATCCTGAATATAAAGCTTATGAAATGCGGAGGACTGCATAATGCACTTAAAATAAATGCTATGGCCGAAAGCTGTGGCGTGGAATGCATGATGGGAAGCATGATTGAGAGTAAAATCGGGATTACTGCAGCAGCACATCTGGCTTGCGGAAAGCTGAATATAACAAGGGCAGATCTTGATGCTGTAGATTTAATGGCTGAGGATCCTATTGACGGGGGTGTCCGGGTAGCAGGCAGCAGAATTGTTTTACCTGAAAGCTGCGGCCTGGGTATAAACGGATTGAAGTAAAGGAGGAATGGATATGGAAAGAGCCATAGTTCTGAAAAATGTTTCAGCGGTAAATATGATACCTGATTTTAACAGTGAATTGGCGGATGAAGTGCTTCATGGAATGGTGCTGGAAATAGTTGAGAAGAAGGATGATTCATGGTACAAGGTAAAGACTCATTATGATTATTGCGGATATGTGAATAAGAATGATCTGGTGCTTGACAATGCTGCAGCTGACCGATGGCAGGATGAGAATTATGCTGTCTGGAGACTGACAGTGGATGTAATGTCGGAGCCCAAATATGGAAGCAGGGTTGCAGCAACGCTGGTAAGAGGCTGCCTGATAAAGTATACAGGAGTCTTTGAGGACAAATGGGAGAAAATAGGACTTGCAGATGGCAGTTGGGGTTGGATAAGAACAGGCTTTGCCCGGCATATAGAAAAGCTGTCCGTAGCTGCTGATGAAGAAAAGCTGAGGAAAAGAATTGTTGAAACAGCATTGGATTATCTGGATACCCAGTACAGATGGGGAGGAAAGAGTCATTTTGGCATTGATTGTTCAGGATTGTCAGGAATGGCTTATATGATGAACGGATATCTTTTGCCGAGGGATGCAGGTCCACAGCAGAAATACCTCAAAGCCATCAAAAGAGAGGAAGCAAAGCCGGGAGATCTGTTTTTCTTCCCCGGGCATGTAGCGGTTTGTATTGGTGAAGGGCGATATGTACATGCAACTGGCAGGGAAGGCTACACGCTTATAAACAGCTTTAACAAAGGGAGTAAGGATTACAGGGAGGATCTTGATAAAAAGCAGACCGGAACCGGCACAATGTTTGGTATGGGATTATAAAATTATCTATAGAAAGGTTACGGAGAACGGGTAACACTGAAGACACGGAAATCAAGATTGTTAAAATAACTGAATATATTAAAAATTTAGAAATTTTACTGGAGTCAGCAGGGATATTTGCGTTTACAGCGAATACTATTTATATAAGAGTATAAAAGCTGTAATGGCTACTGCTTTGTTTACTTAACTACGTATTCAAAATCCAGTAGAAAATAATTCTATTTTCTACTGGATTTTTTTTAACGAGTAGGAGAATATATTCATCCTTGATTTGTCATGCTCCGTTAAACGAGTTTCTAAAAGGGCTTCCTTGGTTGTTAAAATCTTAAATAGAAGCCCTTTTAATTAAAAAAATAAAGGAGGGGTTTTTAGTGAAAAAAAGAATACTATCATTATTACTTGTGATGCTTATGGTGATTGCATCCCTTGCCGGCTGTACCGGCAGCAAACCGACAGAACCAACGACGGCGGAAACCAAGGAGCCTGAAGTGGTACAGGAGTTTTCAACAGTATACTACGATGAGATGACAACACTTAACTATCTGGTGACAGCTAAGGAAACAGAATACGGATTGGCAGGAAATCTGATAGATACCCTTATTGAATATGACAATTATGGTGTAATTCAGCCGTGTCTTGCTACGGAATGGACATCTTCACCGGATGGGCTTGTCTGGACCCTTAAGCTTCGCGATAACGTAACGTGGGTTACTAATGAAGGTAAAGAATATGCTAAAATGACAGCCCAGGATTTTGTCGACTCGATGAAGTACATACTTGACCCCGCAAAGGCATCCCAAACATCACAAATAATATATAGTGTTATTAAAAATGCCGAAGCTTATTATAACGGGGAAATCAAAGACTTTTCCCAGGTGGGTGCAAGGGCCGTGGATGCCAATACCCTCGAATATACATTGTCAAAGCCGGTTCCCTATTTCTTATCCATGCTCAACTACGTTTGCTTCTTCCCGGTTAACGGCGCTTTCCTGAACGAGATGGGCGACCGTTTCGGAACCGACAATACGACACTCCTCTATAATGGAGCTTACATATTGGAAACCTTTGAGCCCCAGACTAGAAGAGTGCTGGTTAAGAATGAAAGTTACTGGGATAAGGACAATGTCCATATCCAGAAGCTTAATTATAAATACAACAAGGAAGCCGCTACTTTGGAAAGCGAGCTCTATTTGCGCGGAGATGTTTCATATATTGAAATAATTCCTGCATCCAGTCTTGACGAATGGATGAAGGACCCTGCGAAAAAGGATATGATTCACCCAAGAAGAACAAGCCCATATACTTATTTCTATGCATTTAATTTTAAACCTACATTTGATGCTTCCTTTGAGCCGGACAATTGGAAGGTTGCAGTAAATAACGTCAATTTCCGCAAATCCTTATTACATGCATTGGACCGCAAGGCTGCAATGCTGACCTCAGAGCCTTATGATCCTGAAAAGAGGATCACAAGCACCATCACACCAAAGGAATTTGCTACGGCAAATAGCCTGGACTATACACAAACAGGCAATCTGGCGGCAATTGCCAACAGGGATTCCTTCAATGAAAGCGAAGCTCTGAAATATAAGGCAGCTGCTCTTGAAGAGCTTAAGGGAAAAGCGAAATTCCCGGTAAAAATATTAATGCCGTACAATTCTGGAGGAACTGAAGCTACCAACAGGGCTCAGGTTGTCGAGCAGCAGCTGGAGAAGCTGCTTGGTACCGATTATATTGATATAGCTATCGAAGCTTATCCTCCTACCGGATATCTGGATGCAACAAGAAGGGCCGGAAATTATGCACTCCAGGAATGCAACTGGGGTCCTGACTATGCTGATCCTGAGACCTATACGGACCCTTTCATCAGGGACTCAAACTACAACTTCCCGGAATTCATTACGGAAAAGGATGAAAACGGGCAGAACCTGTATGAAGTATATGAGAAATTGCTAAAAGAGGCAAAAGCTGAATTGACTGACCTGGGCAAGAGGTATCAGCTCTTTGCCGATGCGGAAGCATATTTTATCGATAAAGCTTTTGTGATTCCCTATGGTTTGGGCGGCGGCGGGTATACAGCCTCCAAGCTGAATCCGCTGGAGGGACCGTACTCAGCTTTTGGTGTATCCTATCTGCGTTATAAATGGCAGAAAATTCATGCAGAGTCAATGAATACAGAGGAATGGAACGCAGCTTATGATACATGGAAGAAAGAAAGGGAAGCAGCTCTTAAGAATGCAAAATATTAATGCCTGAAGGGTTTCCTGAATAATATATGTTATGGAGCAAGGGCGGTTGAAAAATCGTCTTTGTTTCATAACTTCCCATACCTCAAAAAAGGAGGAAAAATATGTTAAAATATTCGTTAAAACGCATTCTGCAGTCTGCACTGACCCTTTTTATAGTCGTTACTGTTGTGTTCTTGCTTATGCGCCTCATGCCTGAAGAAGGTTACTTCGGTGTCGGTTCCGACAAGCTTGATCATGTACAAAAAGAGAATATACTCCGGTCATATGGCTTAAGAGATCCAATGCACATACAGCTTAAGAACTTTTACATCAGGCTTTTACGGGGGGATATGGGCACATCTATTATTTACCGCCCTAAAGTACCTGTATCAGTGATCCTGAAGGGAAAAGTATACTATTCACTTTACCTGGGACTCGCTTCAATAGGGGTTTCGCTTGTTTTTGGAATAGGCCTGGGTATCCTGATGTCACAATATAAAGGAAAGCTGTGGGATAAGCTTGGAACCGTCTATATAGTTGTTATAAACGCCGTGCCGGCTGCGGTATACTATCTTTTCATTCAGCTTTATACTACGGAATGGTTCAAGCTGCCAATACTCTTCGATGTGGATAAGCCAGTCAGCTGGATACTGCCGATTGTTTCAATGTCCCTGGGCAGCATGGCAGGATATGCCATGTGGATGAGACGGTATATGGTGGATGAACTGAACAAGGACTACATACGCCTGGCGCGGGCAAAGGGCTTGAAAAACAGTGCCGTAATGGTGCGGCACGTTATGCGCAATGCCTTCGTACCAATGGCCCAATACCTTCCTACTTCCATTCTGCTTACCATCGCCGGTTCCCTGTACATAGAGTATCTATATTCCATACCGGGTATGGGCGGACTTTTGATAGATGCTATTCAGAGACAGGATAACCCGCTTGTTCAGGCATTGGTTCTGATATATTCCGCGGTAAGTATTATCGGCCTTTTCATGGGTGATTTGCTTATGGCCCTGTGTGATCCGCGTATCAAACTTGAACATCAGGGAGGTAGCAGATAATGAGCAGTGTATTGAAAAAACCTAACGACAGAATTGATGAGACACTTTTTACCCTGGCAGAATATGACGCCCGGGCAGCGGAGCTTGGGGGCTACTCGAACTATTCCTACTGGCGTTCGACCTGGCAGGTGTTTCTTAAGAACAGGGTTGCTTTTGCCTTATTGATAATTATACTGGTATTATTGTTTTTTACAGTGATACAGCCATATTTGCCCAATCAGAAATTGCCCAATGAGATATATCTGGATCCGGCTACCAAAATGCAGCTCAGGAACCATCCTCCAGATGCGGAGTATTGGTTCGGTACCAATTCCATAGGCCAGGATCTGTGGGCACGCATCTGGAGCGGTACAAGAACCTCGCTTTACATCGGTGTTGTAGTTGGATTTCTTACAGCCCTTATAGGTATTATAGTGGGTGCAATATGGGGTTATGTGCGTAAGCTGGAGCACTTGTTTACAGAAATTTACAATATATTTGACAATATACCTACTACCGTAATCCTAGTACTGCTTACCTACATTATGCGACCTTCCCTTTCAACGCTTATATTTGCAATGTGCATAACGGGTTGGCTTACTGTAGCACGTCAGATCCGTAATCTGATAGTGATAATAAGAGATCAGGAGTATAACCTTGCCTCCCGGTGTCTGGGAACATCAACGGCTAGAGTTATTACAAAAAACCTGCTGCCTTATTTGGTCTCGGTAATCATGCTGAGAATTGCGCTTGCTATTCCGATTGCAATCGGAATGGAAGTATTTTTAACATATATCGGCTTAGGGCTGCCGGTGGATATACCTTCCCTGGGAAATCTTATTAACGAAGGCAGGCTTGTAATGATGAGCCCTTCCTTAAGATACCAGCTGTTCTTCCCGGCAATTGTACTATCGGTTATTACAATTTCATTCTATGTTATGGGTAATGCTTTTGGTGATGCAGCAGATCCCAGGAATCATGTTTAGGAGGTGGAAAGATGGAAGCACCTGTAAGTATCCTATCGGTAAAAGACCTTGTCATCCGGTTTAATCTTCGCGGAAAAACGCTTACGGCTATTCGTGAAGCCAGTATGGAACTATATAAAGGGGAAAGCTTGGCGATTGTCGGAGAATCGGGCTCAGGAAAATCAGTTTTCACAAAAGCCTTCATGGGATTATTGGACAAAAACGGTTGGATAGACTCAGGTTCAATTCTTTATAAAGGTAAGGACTTGGCACGGTACAAAACTGAAAAAGATTGGCTAAAAATCAGAGGTAAAGAAATTGCGATGGTCTTCCAGGACCCTATGACCTCGCTAAACCCGCTAAAAACTGTTGGAAAACAGGTACAAGAGGCAATTGAGCTTCATCAGGGGTTAAAAGGCGAAGCTGCTAAACATGCAGTTGTAAGTATTCTCACAGATGTTGGAATTTCTGAGCCTGAAAAGCGTTATAATCAATATCCCTTCGAGTTTTCGGGGGGTATGCGCCAGCGTGTTGTTATCGCCATCGCCATCGCCTGCAGGCCGGAAGTGCTCATTTGTGACGAACCCACCACGGCACTGGATGTTACTATTCAAGCTCAGATACTGCAGCTGTTAAAAAGCTTGCAGGAGAAATACAACCTTACAATTATATATATTACCCATGATCTGGGTGTTGTCGCACACGTTGCGGACAGGGTCGCCGTGATGTATGCAGGGGATATCGTAGAAATTGGTACAAGCGAAGATATATTCTTCGATCCGCAGCATCCATATACATGGGCATTATTATCATCCTTGCCGCAGCTTGGTGAAAAAGGAGAGCCCCTATATACCATTTACGGTACACCTCCTAATTTATTCAAGGAGATTAAGGGAGATGCTTTCGCACCGAGAAATCCAAAAGCACTTAAGATTGATTTTGTTCATCGTCCGCCCTATTTTGATGTCAGTGAAACTCATAAGGCCAAAACCTGGCTGCTGGACCCCCGGGCTCCCAAAGTAGAACGGCCTAAATCAATTGAGGCAATCCGTGCAAAGTGGGAGGTTGTATAATGAGTAAACCTGAGAAGCTTTTGGAAATTAAAGATTTGTGTGTCGAGTTCGGAAATAAGAAGAAGAAATATGTTGCTGTCAACCATGTGAACTTTGATATTTATAAAGGAGAGACCCTTGGTTTGGTAGGTGAGTCAGGCTCAGGAAAGACCACAATCGGCAGAGCAATTATCCGAATCAACGAGACGAGTCACGGAGATATTCTCT
>Ga0209347_1004678_pt1 | contig 13940 bp, 12 predicted proteins | sample AutmiccommuBRH23_FD_187382 | JGI IMG/M metagenome (GOLD analysis project Ga0209347, IMG submission 187382) | Deep subsurface microbial communities from Mt. Terri, Switzerland - Autotrophic microbial communities BRH/23 (SPAdes) (version 2) | ecosystem: Environmental > Aquatic > Deep subsurface >... | reverse complement strand
TCTCGGGGTGATGTCGAATGACGCGCCGGCGTTGACGACGAAGCCGACATCATCATCGAGGTCGACCGAACGGAGGTTCGAGCCCGAGAAGTCGTCCAGCTCGTCGAACAGGACGTACGCCGCTCCCGCGCCCAGGTAGACGTCGAACCGCCCCTCAGGGTTGAAGTGATACTGGAGGGTCGCGGTAATCGGCATCATGTCGAGATCGCGGACGGCGAACTGATTCACCAGCCGCGGGCGGACTTCGACTTCGGATTCAAAAGCGTATGCGGCGAGCTCGAGCGAGAGCCTGTCCGTGAGGAACGCGTTGACGCCGAGTCCGAAGCCGCTCGTCGAGTCCAGCTCGAACTCGTCGACGGCATTCAATCCGGGACGATTGTCCCCCTGGGGATCGACCCACGCGTAATAGCCGGTGACGTCGAAGAAACGGGTTTGCGCCGAGGCGGGCGCGGCCGCGAAAAGGGCGATGACTACTGCCAATGCTGATACGAACTTCATAAAAGGTCTCCTTGGATGGATTCGGTCGTGAGGGCGAAAGTCCCCCCGACCGGGTACCGTGGTCGTCCGCTGACCGAACGACTCACGCCCTCCAGAGCAAATAGAGCGCCTAATAATTAATTAAGCGGTGACCGGAGCGTGAACGATTCGGAATCGGATCGGCTCAGAGCGTCTGCCGGCCAAGGCGTTGAACGAGCTGATCCGGCCGCCAGGCGCAGCCAACGGCTCCCTTCGATTGCTCACCATGCTCTACCCGCGTCCTCCGGACCTCGACGCGATGAGAGCATCGAATGAGAACTTTCCCGCTCCGGTGAACACGAGTGCGAGAAAGACGACGAGAAACGTGAGCGCCGGCTGCTTGCTGGCCCACGACTGCGAGGCGCCCGAGAAAAAGCGCATCGCGGCCTCGCTCATCGTCCAGGGATCGGCGCCATGCGCGACGAACGCCGCGACAGCCATCGTGATCACGATGGGAATCGCTGCGAGACGCGTGGCAAGACCCACCAGGACCAGGATCGCGCAGAGAAACTCCGCGACCGCAACCAGCACCAGACTGGCCACCGGGCCGATGCCGATCGGGTCGCCGAACATCTCGAACTGGCGCTCCATGAGCATCGTCACCTTCCCCCATCCATGGGTGATCATGTACCCCGCGACACCGAGACGGAGAATCAGAAGTCCGGCCGAAATGGCGGTGTCTTTCGGACCCGGATCCATCAGCCTCATCGGATCACCTCACTTCGTTCCAGCATTTCCGTCATTCCCTCATCCTGCGATCTCTCGTTGCTTCTCATCGATGCACTCCTGCCCAGCGCGACCGTCCGCGCTCTTTCGTTGAAGATCTGTTTTCGGAAAATCCGCGCAAATATACCAAGGGACCGCCGCTCCCCAGCGGGCACGAACGGCGCAACGATCGCCGATGGAGGCTCCGATGGCCGAAATGGTTCATGCGTTCAAGCACGACGTCACGGGAAAGGATGGTCGCCGCTACCGCGCGCGCGCCTTTGGACAAGTGGAAGGGCATCTCTGGAAAGCGTGGCTGGAGTTCACTCCAATCGATGGCGGGGAGACGCTGAGGACGGATGCGGAAACGAGTCAGCCGGATCGCGGTGCGATCGTCTACTGGGCGAGCGGCATCGAGCCGGTCTATCTCGAGGGAGCTCTCTCCCGGGCGCGGTGAGAGCCTCCCCGCGTCACTCACCCCAGTAATACTGGAGACGACCTGAACCACACTCGAGCTCTCTTTTTTCATTTTCTTCCATCCATCTTCGTGATCCCGGTCACGATTTGCAGCGGAATGTGATCCAGTTCACGTCGCCAGGGCATATGCGGTGCAATTCATAGACGCCGCGATGACGGACAAATCAGCGGTCGAGCGAACGACTCTCCCCCTCCGCGTTCTGATCGTGGAAGACGACCCGCACGACGCGATGCTGCTGCGCACTTATCTGTCGCGCGCGGGTGCGGCGGCGCTCGAGATGCGGCACGTGGTGTCCCTCTCCTCGGCGCGCGAGGTGGCGGCGACCGAGCGTCTCGACATCGCTCTGGTCGACTTGGGCCTCCCGGACGCGCGCCACCTCGATGCCCTGCACGGGCTGCGCGAAGTGGCGCCGGATCTTCCGGTGATCGTGGTGACGGGGCGTGAAGACGACGGCCTGGCAGCCGAGGCGCTCTATCACGGGGCCGAGGACTATCTGACGAAGAGCAACTTCGACCAGAACATCCTCTCTCGAGCCATTCGCTATTCGATCGAGCGGCATCGCGGGCGACGGGACCTGGATGCGCTGACGCGGCAGTTGCGCGACATGAACGGCCGTCTCGAGTCGCTCCTGCTGATCGATCCGCTGACCGAGCAATTGAATCGGCGCGGGCTGGAGCGCTCGCTATCCGAGGCGATCGAGCGCCTCTCGCGCGAGGGAAAGCCCCACCTCGCGTTCTTCGTCGATCTCGATCATTTCAAGGAGATCAACGATCGCTACGGTCACGACTCTGGCGACGCTGCCCTCGTCGAGGTCGCGCTGAAGCTGGCGGAAGCCGGCCGGGCCGGGGATGCCGTCGGTCGCGTCGGCGGCGACGAATTCGTGCTCATCATGCCGGGAGCCAGCGCCCACGAGATGCCTCGAATCGCCGAAAGGCTTCGCCTCGCCGTCTCCTCCGCCTGCATTGGAACGAGGGGGACGACTCTCCACGTCACCGCATGCATCGCCGGAATCGAGCTGACTCCCGAGGTGCCCTCGATGGACGTTCTGCTGGGAAGAATGCACAACCTTCTTCAGCGCTCGAAGCGCTCCGGACGGAACTGCGTCGCCCTGGAAGGGTTCGATGACGAGTCCCCCTCGGCCAGCGATTCACTATTCCAGGACCTCCGGAAAGGGCGCGGCGCCTTTGCGGTGATCCAGCCGATCATGAACCTCAACGATCTCTCGGTGGCCGGGTTCGAGATGCTCAGCCGGTTCCGTGGCAGCGAGACGATGGGCCCCAACACGGTGTTCCGGATGTGCGCCGAGCGGAACATGCTCGCCCTGGCAGACCATTACTGCCTCCGCACGTGCATCGAGATGTCCGAAGCCCTTCCACGGAATCTCGGCCGGCACGTCAACATCTTTCCGTCGACCCTGATGAGCACCCCCGCTCAGCAGCTGATCGACCTTTTCCCGACGGCCAATCGCTCGATGTTCTGCATTGAGCTCAGCGAGCAGCAGATGCTCGGAAACACCCGGCGGCTTCAGGACCGAGTGGAGACCCTCAAGGAAGCCGGCATCCGGATCGCCTGCGACGACGTCGGCTTCGGACGAAGCCATCTCGAAAGCCTCGTGCTGCTCGAGCCGGACGTGATCAAGCTCGACAAGGGATGCGTCACCGGAGTCGGGTCGGATACGCGAGGTCGCCGTCACCTCGACCGGTTCGTGAGCATCGCTCACAAACTCGGGGCCACGATCGTGGCCGAAGGCATCGAGAGCTGGGACGACCTCAACGCCCTCCGCGAAGCGGGAGTCGATCAGGGGCAGGGCTTTCTCTGGGGCATGCCGGGCATCGAGCTCCCCGTCGCGGTGTAGAGAGCAGGGGCTAGGGGCTAGGGACTAGGGGCTAGGGAAAAGCAAAAGCCAGGGCATACCGAATAGCATGGCGATCCCGTAGGGACCGGCTGCGCCGGTCCGGTCCCGCAGAGCGGACGGTGAGGGAGGACGGGCGCGTGGCCGAGATGACAGGATTCGTTATTGTCCGCGAAATGAATCCCGTGAAATCGCTAGCCCGATCCTGCGAGTAAACACGTAGGGCCAGAAGAGATGGTCTCGCTCCCGGTTTTCCTAGCCCCTAGTCCCTAGCCCCTAGCCCCTGCCTTCTCCCGTCCACCGAGTACCTCGGCGCTCCGTAAATCACGAAGAAAACTCCGCTGATCAACATCGCCAGCGGTGCGATGTTCGAATTGAAGGGGAGTCCTGCGTGAACCATGACCAGCGCCACTACAAAGTTCACGATTACGATCGCGGCTGCCGGCCGGGTGAGAAACCCGACGAGCAGGAGCAGCCCCGTGAGGAATTGCGCCCAGGCCGACAGGTAAGCCGAAGCGAGGGGAAAGGGAAAGCCGTTCTGCGCGAGGAAGTCGCGAAACTCGTGCATGCGCTCCTGCGATACGACGTTGTCGAATGTCCCATAGATGAGAACGAATGCGACGAACAATCGGAGGATCAGCGGAGCGAGCTCCCGTCGGGAGTCCAGCCAGCGTGCTATGTCGTTCATCCCGGGATCGTAAACCGGATCCGCTGCCGATCCGATCAACAGAACGGTGAACGGTCCGACTCATCCTCCGAAGAAAGCATGAGATATGCAGATGAACGTTCCGCCATGAGACACGCGCCCCTGGCGATGATCACCTTTATGTTCCTCGTCGGGTGCAGAACCGCCCCGCTGCCGCCCACACCGTCGACACCTCCTCTCTCCCCTCCTCCTCTTCCCGAAAGAAATCCGAATGCGGCGCACGTGACCGGCCGCGTCGTCGATCGCACCGGTCTCGGCGTTGATGGAGCATCGGTCGCGGCCTGGGCTGCCGGCGCCGATTGCGCGGTTGACGGAGGCGCAACGCAGACCGTCTCGGATGCATCGGGAGCGTTTTCGCTCATCGTGGAGCGTGGCGTCGGACCCATCGAGCCTGGCTGCGTCGTCATCGAAGCGAAGGCCGGCGGAGCGACCGGGCGGGCCGAGCGCCCCGTCGTCTACAGCTCCACGGCGGACGATCCAGCCAGAGAGGTCGACCTCCTGCTGCCCCTCGGCGCTCCTCCTCCCCTCGATCGCGGAGCCGGCGAGCGACTGATCGGCCTGCTCGATCGGTCCATGCGAGGCGATCACCATGCGATGCGTGAGCTCGATCTCTACATCCGCGGCGACCTCGGACGAGTCCAGCCGATCGTCGATGCGCACAGCAGCTGGCTGCGCGGAATCCGAAGCGCGGAGGTCATCGAGGCCGAGGAAGGAGGCCGCCTCCGCTGGCGCCTGCATGGAGTCCAGGACCGGAGCGTGACGATCACTGTCGTGCGCGAGGGGCTGCTCGAGCTGCACGGGCCGCTGATCGATTACGGCGACCGTGGCGCCGGCTTCGTCCGGCGCATCCTCGACATCGCCCACCAGGGAGACGCCGACCGCATGGCGCGGCTTCTCGACCCCGACGATCTTCCCGTGCCGCGCGAGACCGCGCGGGGCCTCATCGACCGCCTGCGGGCAAAGTTCGATCTGCCTCGTGCGACGGTTGTTCTGGTCGGCGTCGATGAGCTGGGAAACGCGCTCCGCTACGCCGTGCGCGGACCCTCGCGCACCGGCGAACAGGCCGAGGAGATTCTGGAAGTGGGATTCGGAGACGGGCTGGTCGCGCTTCGCGGACTGTGAGGCTCACTTTTGCGAGTTGAGAATCCCTTTCCTCATGGCTGTCGTGAGGAGCTCGATCCGCGAGCCCACGCCGAACCTTTTGTAGAGGCGGTTGAATCTCGACTTGACCGTCGACTCGGCGAAACCGAGACGCTGGCCGATCTCTAAGTCCTCCGCCCGCAGCCTGAAGCAATGGCTGACATTCCACCAAGGAGAACTACATGAAACGCAATCTTCTGTTCGCTGCCGCACTAATGCTCGTGGCAGGATCTCTCTTCGCCGCACCTCCGTCGAGTGTCGTTCCGATTCCGGTCACCGGCACCTTTGTCGACGGGGCGGGAACCGGTACCCTCGCAGGCACGTTCCACCTCTCGAAGTTCGACGTGGCCGATGACGCTCTGGTCGCCAGGGGGCTTCTCACCGGAACGCTCACGAACGCGACGGGCGTCTCGCTCGGTTCCTTCATGAAGTCGGTCGCGATCCCCGTGTCGTCCATCGACGGCGCGTCCAGCGGCGGGCTCCAGATCATGTCGAGCCACAACTCCTGCGACATCCTCTTCCTCCAGCTCGGACCGCTCGATCTCGATCTGCTCGGGCTGGTGGTTCATCTCGACCAGGTCACCCTGGACATCGACGGGGAGACCGGCAGCGGCAACCTTCTCGGCAACCTGCTGTGCGCCGTGACCGGGCTGCTCGACGGCGCGGGATCGCTCTTCGAAATCTCGAACCTTCTGAACCGGATCCTCGGGATCATCTCCGGCCTGCTCGGCTGAGCGAAGTGGAACGAATGCGATCCAGCCGCTCTCGACTGAGCGGCTGGATCGCACATTTGTGATGACTCTTCAGTCGGCCTGCTTGATCGTCACCGGGCCGTTCTTCGCGGCGACATGAACGCGCGGCATCGAATGGCCGATCTCGATGCGGGTCTGATCGTCATTGAAGAACGCGGGTCGTTCCCCGCAGAGTGAGGCCGGGCAGCGGAACGGCGTGCGCGCCCCTCTCTCGACGACGAGGCCCGAAGCGTATCCCTGTGGCACCCTGATGGTGACCGGCCCATTCTTAGCCGAGGTACGAAGCTCGCCACCTTCCCAGGAAGAGCCCTCCAGGGTGACGCTCAGTGGACCGTTCTTCGAAGTGAGCGAGACCTCGCCCGACCCACCGGTGAAGCTCACCGGACCGTTCGCGGACTCGACCTCGACCCAACCGCCGACCCTCTTCAACGAGAGCGGGCCGTTCGCGACCGTCGCCTTCAGCCGGCCCGCGAGGTCGGCGATCGAGACCGGTCCGTTGGTCGCCTCGATCTCGAGATCTCCATTGCGGGGGGCCAGCACGAACACGTGACCGCTCCAGTCGGATCGTTCCGGACCTTCGACCGTCACCGTCCCTCCAGTCTGCTGCAGCCGGATTTGCGGGAGCACCGCCGCGTCACTCGCCCCTTTGCAGAGAATCACTTCGTAGCCGCTGCGGTCGGAACCGACAACCTTGAGCGGGAAGCCATGACCTTCGCCCAGCCGGACGGCGAGCACGTTGCCGCCGACGCTGATGCGCTCCTCGGCGAGCACCGCCGGGCGCCCCTCGATCGTGAAGTTCACGTCGGAACAGCTCTGAATCGCGCGACTCGCGTTGACCGTGATCTCGGCCGCGAAAAGCCCCGAGATCCCGACCAGCATCGCCACCAGTGAAATGTAAATAATCCTGCGTAGTCTCATCGTCTTTCTCCTTCTCCTTTCGGATCGGGTGAATAGACGCAGGGAGGGGAAGTTGGTTAGCACCGAAAAAAGGCAGAAGGCAGAGGGCAGAAGGCAGAAGTAAGAGCAACGGCCACGGCAGGAGCACAACCCTGGATTCTGCTCTTGCCTTTACTTCTGCCTTCTGCCTTCTGCCTTTGACTTTACTTCTGCCTTCTGCCTTCTGACTTCTGCCTTCTCTTCCCCCGTGCTAACTTTCCCCTCTCCCCTCCGTCTATAGGCTCTGGAGGAAGGCGTGTCGCAATCGGATGAGGATCTGGTTCGGGAGACCCTGGCCGGGCGGCTCGAGTGCTTCGACGAGCTGATGAAGCGTTACGAGCGGATGGTTTTCAAGGTCGCCTGGGGATTCGGGCGGGATCGCCAGAACGCTCTGGACATCACCCAGCAGGTTTTCCTCAACGCCTACCGCAGCCTCCGCTCGTTCCGCCAGGACGCGAATTTCGGGACGTGGCTCACGCGGATCGCCCACAACGAGGGCGTGACCTGGCTGCGAAGGAACGGTCGCGCGATCCGGGAGCACGACCCGATCTCGGGCGACCTTCCCCTCCCCGGCACCCAGGAGCAGCAGCTGCTCGCCCGCGAGCGCGATCAGCTGGTGCAGAGGGAGATCGAGAAATTGAACGACCGCTACCGGCTCGCGATCACGCTTCGCTACCAGCAGGGGCTGCCGATCGAGCAGATCGCCGCGGTTCTCCAATGCAGCGAAGGAACGACGAAAAGCATGCTTTTCCGCGGTGTCCGAGCCCTCAAACAGGCCCTCGGAACCGCGATCTGAGGAAATCGCCATGGAAACGCTCGACTGCCGCAGACATCAGAACGAGATCGACCGGTTCTTCGCCGGGGAGCTCGTCGACGAGGCGCACCAGCCTCTCATGACCCACGTTGAGGAATGCCAGGATTGCGCGGGTCACTACGCCTTGCTCGAGGAGATTGCAGCCACACCCATCCCCGATCCGGGAGAGACTGAGCTCGCCGCAATGCGTGGCGCAGTCCTGCGGACGATCCGGAGCGAACGGGCCGCGTGGTGGCGATCGATTCCCCACGCCGCTGCGATTGCGATGGTGGCCGGGGCGGCACTGCTCGCAGCTCTCGGATGGATCGCGGGTCGGTCATCCCTCTCACGCTCGGCGCCGCAGTCACTGGAGGCGGCCAGCCCGGACATTATCCTCGCGCGCCAGATTCACCGTGTGGCGCGTGGCAACGCCGGGTTCGAGGACGTGGAGAACTCACCGTTCCGCTACACGAACGTGAGCATGGAAGAGGCCCCGGAAGGTCACGTCCGTCTCGCCTTCGACGTCTCGCGCCATCTCGAGCTCACCCTGCCGAAAGGCGACCCGCTGGTGACCGAGGTGCTCGTGCAATCGGTGCTGGAAGCGGGATCGGTCGGGGCGCAGCTCGAAGCGATCGGGCAGGCCGGCAACGTTCTCGATCCGCGCATCCGGGGAGCCCTGGTCAAGGCGATGCTCCACGATCCGAACCTCGGTGTGCGCCTTCAGGCGCAGAACCGTCTGGTCGAGCAGCAGGGCGACGGTGAAGTGGAAGCTGCGCTCCTGACCGTCCTCGAGAAGGAAGAGTCGGTTCAGATGCGGCTCGTCGCCATCGATTACCTCACGCGCGGCCGGATCGATCCGAACCGCCTCCGCGCGGCCGTTGAAGCCGGCGAGCCCGAGGGGCGCGGCGCCGTTCGGGTGAAAGCCGAAGACTACATCCTCTCGTCACGGGTATGACCGGACGAGAGAAGGAGAAACTCGAAATGAAACGATTGGCCGTACTCACACTGATGATTCTCTCCGTGGCAGCCACGCTTCTCGCAGCCAACTTCCAGAAAGAGGTCGAAGCGTCGCCGGGAGAAAGCCTGAGTGTCGAGCTTCGCGGAGGATCGATCGAGGTCGTGGGATGGAACCGCGATGCCGTTCGGGTCGATGCGACGATCTCCGGCAGAGAAGTCTCCGACAGTGACATCCAGGTTCGCCGGACGCGGCGCGGTGTCGAGATCGACGACCGCGGATCGCGCCGCCGTGGAAACACCCGCGTCGAGCTGCGCGTCCAGGTGCCGGAGAGGTTCAATCTCGATCTGCGCACGATGGGCGGCACCATCGCTGTCGAGAACGTCAGCGGTTCCCTCGAGGGGAAGACCATGGGAGGCGAGCTTCGCCTGAGCCGCCTGGCCGGCGATCTTTCGATGGTGACCCACGGAGGCAACATCACCCTCCGCGACTCGAACGTGAACGGCAGCGTGAAGACGATGGGCGGTCAGGTGTTGCTCGACAACGTCTCCGGCGATGTCAAGGGAAACTCGATGGGTGGCAATGTCGTGTACCGCAACGTGCGGCGGCCGGACGGCACCTCGACCGGAAAGTCCGTGCAGATCAGCACGATGGGCGGGGAGATCAACGTCGCCGAGGCACCCGACGGGGCGGAGCTGTCCACCATGGGCGGGAACATCCGCGTCCAGAGCGCGCGCGGCTTCGTGAAGGCGAAAACGATGGGCGGGACGATCAGGCTGGCCGCGGTCGATGGGTGGGTCGATGCGACGACGATGGGTGGCAACGTCGAGGTGAAAATGGTCGGGAACCCCTCCCAGGGCGACCGTCACGTGAACATCGACTCGAAGGGAGGCGACATCGAGCTCGTCGTTCCGGCAGGTCTCGACATGGACATCGACATCCAGATTGCCTTCACGCGCAACAGCAGCAAAAAGTACGAGATCCGCAGTGACTTTCCCCTCCAGACCACGACATCTCCCGAGTGGGACTCCTCCCACGGCACTCCTCGCCGGATCATCCAGGGCCGCGGAAAGACCGGATCCGCGAAACACAAGATCCGCATCAGGACGATCAACGGGGACGTGAAGCTGGTGAAGGGGAAGTAAGAGCAAGGCAGAAGGCAGAAGGCAGAAGGCAGAAGTAAAGTCAAAGGCGGGCTCCCGTCATCCCGAGGAGGCGAGCCGACGAAGGAACTCAAAATCGCAGGATCGCGTTGGCCAGGGCGGCGGAACCGCACGTGGCCACATCCTGCAATCTTGAGTTCCTTCGTCGCGCGCAACAGCTCGCCGTCCGGCGCCTCTGACGCGGCGCTCCCTCAGGGTGACCTGAGCCCCGCCCCATCGGCCTTTGACTTTACTTCTGCCTTCTGCCTTCTGCCTTCTGACTTTACTCCCCTCCCTGCTATCCTCCCTTCCACACATGCATCTAGAGGCTGGTTCTCGCCTGGGGCCGTACGAGATTCTCGGCCCGATCGGCGCTGGCGGGATGGGAGAGGTTTACCGCGCTCGCGATACGCGGCTCGACCGCGTCGTGGCGATCAAGACCCTTCCCGCTGCTCTCGTTGCTCATCCAGGCGTGCGCCAGCGGTTCGAGCGGGAGGCGAAGGCGATCTCGGCGCTGAACCATCCGAACATCTGCTCGCTCTACGACGTGGGACGGGAAGAAGATGTCGACTACCTCGTCATGGAGCATCTCGAGGGAGAGACGCTTCACGAGCGCATCCAGCGGGCACCGCTCTCTCTCTCCGAGGTGCTCCGCTACGGGATCGAGATCGCCTCGGCCCTGGAGGTCGCTCATCGGCGAAACGTGATCCACCGCGATCTGAAGCCCTCCAACATCGCGATCACGCGCGGAGGAGCGAAGCTTCTCGACTTCGGTCTCGCGACGATCTCCCAGCCGGCCGAGCCGCTTCTGACCGGCTCCGGATCCAAGACCGTCGCCCAGCAGCCGCTGACCGGCGAGGGAACGATCGTCGGAACCTACCAGTACATGGCGCCCGAGCAGATCGAGGGGGAGCAGGCGGACGCGCGGACCGACATCTTCGCGTTCGGGGCCGTGCTCTACGAGATGCTGACCGGCCGCCGCGCGTTCGACGGGAAGAGCCGCGCCAGCATCATCGCCGCGATTCTCGCGAGCGAACCCCCTCCTCTCCGGGAGACCCAACCGGTCACGCCGGCGGCTCTCGACCGGGTCATCCGGATCTGCCTCGCCAAGGACCCTGACGAACGGTGGCAGAGTGCGCATGATCTTCGCCTCGAGCTCGAGGGGATCCGGGATCTGCCGGGTGTGATGCCGACCCCTTCGGGCCGCTTTCATCGATTCGGCCTTCCGCTGGTGCTGGCGGGCCTGGCGATCGCGGCGCTGCTCGGCGCATTCGCGGCTTTCATGCTGCTCGGAGGCGCGCGGACAGAGCGCCAGCCTCGGTATCTTCATCTCGCCCCTCCCGCCGGCTCGCGGTTCGCGTCGGCGGACGGTCCCGCGGCCGCCTCTCCCGACGGCAGCCGGCTCGCCTTCCGGCTTCGAACGGAAACCGAGGACCGCGACCGCATCTGGGTTCGGGCACTCGACTCACCGGAAGCGCGCCCGCTGAACGGAACCGAAGGCGGCTTCGATCCCTTCTGGTCTCACGATGGAAGGCAAATCGGGTTCTTCGCCGACGGGAAGATGAAGAGAATCGATGCGAACGGAGGCCCTGCGGCAACGGTCCTGCCCGTGGGAGACCCTCGCGGGGCGACCTGGCTGAAGGACGGCACGATTCTTTTCGCTCCGAGCGCCGTGGATCCGATCATGCGAGTCCCTCCTGGCGGCGGACCTCCGACGCCGGTCACGACCCTGGACAGGGAGCGTGGCGAGATCGGACACTGGCGTCCCTGGGCGCTCCCCGACGGCGACCATTTCATCTACCTGGCTCTCGCCGCGAACAACGACCTTTCGGGACTGTACGCCGGTTCCCTCGACGGCCGTGTGAAGAAGCGGCTCCTCGAGGTCCGCGTCTCCGCGGTCTACGCGCATCCCGGCCATCTGCTCTACTACCATGACGGAGCTCTGATCGCCCAGCCATTCGACGCGAAGAAGCTCGAGATCCACGGCGCGCCCATACGGATTGCAGACGACGTCGCCTACGAATTTCGGTGGGGTTCCCCGGGCCACACTGCCTCGCTCAACGGGCTCGTCGCGTGGCATCAGCGTGGCGTCGCGAGCGAAGCCGTCATCCATGCGTATCCGAGAAACGGACCGGCGGCAGTCATCGACGAGGCCTTCGGCGTAAACATCGACCTGTCGCGGGACGACACCCGCCTGGCGGTGATGAAAGCCAGTCCGGACGGTGCCGAGAACGACATCTGGGTCATCGACCTCGTGCGAGGCGTCAGCTCCAGAATCACGTTCGGCCCTGAACTGGATCTCGGCCCCGTCTGGTCGCCCGATGGAAGTCGTATCGCCTTCACCCGGTTCGATGCCGGCGACGGCCAGGTGTTCCTGACCTCGTCCAGTGGAGCGGGACGAGAGGAGAAAGTGCTCACCCATCCCAACGATATGCTCGAAGTCATCGACTGGTCGCCGGACGGGCGCTACCTGCTCGCGGAGCTCTTCACCCCGACCGGCGCCGACCTGGGGGTCATCGATCTGGAAGCAGAACCGCGGCGCGTCGAAAAGCTGGTCCTGACTCCGTTCAATGAGCACAGCGGCCGATTTTCCCCCGATGGAAAGTGGATCGCCTACACCTCGGACGAGACCGGCCGACCGGAGATCTTCGCGCAACCCTTTCCTCCGGATGGACGCAAGATTCAGATCTCGGTCGGCGGAGGAGAGTCGCCGCGATGGAACCGTTCTGCGCCGGAGTTGTTCTATCTCTCCCGCGACCGCACGGTAATGTCGGTCGAGATCGCCCTCGACCAGGGCCGCACCGGTGTCCCTCAGCGGTACGCCAGTGTCAATACCGCGGACTACGTCGTCACCTCGCGTGGCGACCGCTTCTTCGCCTCACAGGTCGAAAGCCCGGTCGCCCCCCCGCTGGTGGTCGTCACGGATTGGAAGCCAGGGGAGAGGTAAAAAGTCAGAAGGCAGAAGGCAGAAGTAAGAACAAAGCCGGAAGCCAGAAGCCAGAAGCCAGAAGAAAAGGCGGAGCCAGAAGTTGGAAGGCAGAAGGCAGAAGTAAGATCAACGGCAAGACGGACCCTCATCCTGGGCTCCGGTTCTGCTTTTGATCTTTCTTTCTGGCTTCTGGCTTCCGTTTTCTGCCCTCAGCCTTTTCTTCTGGCTTCTGGCTTCTGGTTTCTGGCTTATCTTCCAACTATCTTCTCGCCACGCCCAGCCAGACCGCGACCGGCGCGAGGAGGGCGAGGATCGCCGAGGCCCCGAGAAGGGGAATCGCCCAGGGAGAGACGGTCGGTCGGATGGATCCTGCGGCGGCGAAGAGCTCGGAGAGCTGCGGAACTCCGAGCACCGCGATCGCAATCGCGATTGCCGACAGCAGCGAGGCTCCCTGGATCAGCCGCGCCGTGCGCAGCGATCGCAGTCTCCCCTCCCGCGCGGCGCGCAGCTTCATCTGAAACCAGAGCGCGCCGGCAGGCGGAAGGCTCGCCTGGGCCATCGCCACGCGGCGGTCCGCGTCGAGAAGTCCCGCCAGCTCGAGCAGTTCGCCGCACTCGCGACATTCCGCCGCGTGTTCGCGGACTTCCTCCTCCACGTTTCCGAGCCGCACGGCGCGAAGCACGAGGGGCTCGAACCTGCAGGCCCCGCTCACGACGCCGCTCCTTTTCCGAGGAACTCCGCCATCTTCCGCCGTGCCCTCAGGAGAATGACGCGGACGCTCGTCTCGCGGACACCGCAGATCTCGGCGATCTCGGCGTGCGAGGCGCCCTGGGCGTAAGCGAGCCAGATCATCTCCCGCTGCCGCGGTTCGAGCGAATCGAGTGCGCGCCCCAGGTCCATCCTCTTCTCGACTGCGTCCCCTTCCTTCCGAAGGACCGGCGCATCGTCCTCGAGCTCGACATGGAAAACCCCGCCCCAGCGCCGTCCGTGATCGCGAACGAGGTTCGTGGCGATATGAAAAAGGGCGTTGCGGCGG